>Ga0209719_1000027_pt1 | contig 199906 bp, 149 predicted proteins | sample AD_JPNAS2_MetaG_FD_184421 | JGI IMG/M metagenome (GOLD analysis project Ga0209719, IMG submission 184421) | Active sludge microbial communities of municipal wastewater-treating anaerobic digesters from Japan - AD_JPNAS2_MetaG (SPAdes) (version 2) | ecosystem: Engineered > Bioreactor >...
GACAAAGACCCCGCCATTCAAAAAATGATGTTTAACAGTTCAAGAAAGCCAAAAGAAAAGTAGTTTAGTGATGCCAAACTAAAATGGGAAACCGAGGTCGCGAGACACACAAATTGTAACACTACCATCCGTTTAACTACATGCAATGAGAAGGAAATTCATTTTTATGGCAATTGCGCTTTCAATATTTTCAATGAGTTATGCTCAGGAGAAAAAAGTAACGCGTTTGCCCGTTTTCGACATACATGTACATGCAATGAAGATGAATTCGACCTGGTCGTCGTCCATGTGTCCGTGGTTTTTAACCAGCATGCCAGAAGGCGATCCCAATGAAGCTCCGGATATGTTTATGAACCTTGGATGTGTGGATCCGCTTCAACCTGCAAAAAGTGATGAGGACATGCAAAATGAAGTAATCCGCCGGATAAGTGACTTTAATATGACCATGGTGGCCTTTGGCGATCCCGGGATTTTGTACAAGTGGGTGGACGCCGCTCCTCCCGGACGAATTATACCGGGCATCGGTATCAGCAATGCCGCTGAAATGACAGTAGAGGCTTTTCGTGATTCGTTAAGGAGCGGATTTTACAAAGCAATGCCAGAGGTGGCTCCTCAATACCAGGGCCTTTCTCCAGACGACCCTACGTTAGAACCCTATTTTGCGGTAGCGGAAGAACTCAATATTCCTGTTGGGCTTCACATGGGAACAGGTGGAAACGGAATGGCCAACATTACCCAGCCAAAATACAGGGCTTCGCTGGGCGATCCCTTTCTTCTGGAAGACTTGCTTGCCCGCCATCCGAAGATGAAAGTTTGGGTAATGCATGCCGGTTACCCGATTTTGGAACACATGATTGCAATTATGGGTGCTAATGCTTATATTTATGTCGATATTTCGGGTATGATATGGAGTTATCCGCTCGACGATGTGCATTATTACATCAAACGAATGATTCAGGCAGGGTTTGGAAAACGCATCATGTATGGAACCGATTTTGTGATGTGGCCGCGGTTGTTCGAAACCTCAATGGGCGTGATTGAACATGCACAATACCTGTCGGAAGACCAAAAAAGAGACATTCTCTTTAACAATGCAGTCCGTTTCCTGCGTCTGGATAAAGACCAGTTCGAATGGCCTGAATAAAATATAATCGACATCCTGGTTTATGGGATAGTTTATCAAGAGTTTCAATCAAAAAATATGAAGAACATGAAAAAGAGATTTTTTTTAGTTATTGCATGCCTGGCAATAATGCTGGGTGTAAGTGCACAGGAATTAACCAACTTTAGGAACCGAACACCAATCATTTCTCCTGAAATCGGAGAAAATCATGTAACCTTCCGGTTTTTCGCTCCTCAGGCCGATACGGTAAAACTTACCGGTGGTTTTACACCAACGGTAAAAGTGGAAACAAACTGGGGTGAAATGGAAATTCCCTCCAATCTCGATCTTACAAAAGACGAAAATGGACTGTGGTCGATTAAATTGCCTCTTCCCGAGCCTGAGTTATATACTTATAGTTTTATTGTGGATGGAATCAGTTTAAATGACCCGAACAATGTTTTTATGCAGCGCGACGGCACACGATATTTAAGTGTGTTGTTGATTCCCGGAGAAACAACGGAGAACTATTTTGAAGCCACAAAACGCGGTAATTTGCACCAGGTTTGGTATGATTCCCCAACGCTGGGAATGGAGCGACGAATGTTTGTTTATACACCTGCCGGTTACAATGAAAGCACCGACAAGTATCCGGTCCTATACTTGCTTCACGGTGCTGGCGGAGACGAAGATGCATGGAGTACCATGGGACGAACCCGTCAGATTTTGGATAATTTGATTGAAAAAGGATTGGCAAAACCGATGATTTGCGTAATGCCCAATGGGAACCCAAATCAGGTTGCCGCTCGTACTCTGATAATTGAGGAAAAACCTATGGATCGTGACGCCTGGAGGAATAATCCATATCCCAAAAGTATTGTTCAGGACATTGTTCCCTATGTTGAAAAAACATACCGTGTTGATGCAAGGCCCGAAGCTCGTGCAATTGCAGGTCTTTCAATGGGGGGAGGCCATACTATCACCACGTCATTGATGTATCCGGGATTCTTCGATTACATCTGCCCTTTAAGTATGGGTATCACCAACAGGGACGGTGACGAACAAGTGATGAAAAACTATGAAACTCAGTTTAAAGCATTGAAGGAAGCAGGATACAAACTCTACTTTTTGGCTTGTGGTGATACTGATTTTCTCTTTGAATCGGCAAAAACACTCGACAAAATGTTGACTGACAATGGCCTGGAACACATATTCCATGTAACACCTGGTGGACATACCTGGTCGAACTGGCGTATTTATCTGAATACATTTGCACCTTTGCTGTTCAAATAAACCAAACACCGTCATTTAGATGAAACAATCAATACATCACATGGCAAGTCTATTTCTTGTCCTTCTGCTATGTTCGAACGGGTTGCAGGCCCAATCATGGGTTCGGAATCCCACGCCTAACGATACTTTGCAATCGACGCGTATCTTGGACAATGGCGATGTGATTTTAAGTATTTATGCGCCCCAGGCTGATGAAGTTTCGGCCAGTGGCGACATCATTCCCTGGGGAGAAAGATTAGATATCAATAAAGCTGACAACGGAGTTTGGACCATTCGGATTCCAAATGTAAAGCCAGGCGCTTATCGTTATTCGTTTGTAGTTGATGGAGTGAGTGTTGGCGATCCAAAAAGCATAACAGTTCGCGAAAATCAGGCACTGCTCAATATCTCAGACAATGGCTCGGAATTCTGGGAAATGAAAGATGTCCCGCATGGCGATGTCAGGATTGTATATTACTCATCAAAAGCAACAGGAACAACCAGGAGGATGCACGTGTACACACCACCGGGATACGATAAAGGAATGGAAAAATTTCCTGTTCTTTATCTGTTACATGGCGGAGGCGATAACGACCGTTCCTGGCCAACGGTTGGCAAGGCAAACTTTATTCTCGACAACCTGCTTGCCGAAGGTAAAATTAAACCGATGATGGTTGTAATGCCTGATGCATCAATCGATGTGCCCACTTTTGGCAAGGACCTGATTGAAAGCATCATTCCCTACGTTGAAAACACATACAGGGTGAAAGCCAACGCTGAAAACCGTGCACTTTCGGGTTTGTCAATGGGAGGTTTGCATACACTGAATACAGGCCTGGCTCATTGCGAGAAGTTTGCCTATATTCTTCCTCTCAGTACAGGGTGGTTCAACAACAACGAGGAAATGTGGAATGAAGGGAATCGCTTGCTTAAAGAAAATGCCGAACGGTGTAATAAAAACACCAAACTGTTTTGGGTAGCAATGGGCGGAAAGGAAGACATCGCGTTCCAAAACTGTCAAAACATGATGAAGCTATTTGATGAGTACGGATTAAAATACCAATACTCTGAAAAACCGGGCGGCCACACCTGGCACACCTGGCGCGATAATTTGTATGACCTGAGCCAAATGATTTTTAAGTAATCCCGATAAAAACTGGTGAAAGGCATTCGGGAAAGTTGCTTGCCAATCATTGTGAACCGGAGCAGTCGGGTTCGGATTGGTTGTTTGATTGCCAGTCCATCGAAATGATTGAACGCGGGGTTCATATGCCCCTTTTTAAGTAACAATCTGAATCGTATGAAATTATCAAAATGTTTATTTAGGTCATCGACAACTGTAATATTTATTTGTAGTTTATTCACTGTTCAGGATATAACAGCACAGGGGAGGCCAAAGATTGAGTTTAGTGTTGATTCAACATATGAGTACACTTACCAGGATTTTATGGTTGAGGGAGGTGAGGGTTTTAAGCTTTACACAAAGGTATATTTGCCCAAAGGTGAAGGTCCATGGCCAGTTGTAATGTCCCGTACTCCATATGCCTGGGGTGATAATAAAGGCGATAATAATTTTCTTGGTCGGGAGTATGCCAAACGAGGGCTTGGCTTTGTTGTTCAATATTGCCGTGGGAAAGGAGGTTCCGAAGGTTTTTACCTGCCCAATGAGTTTGAGCGAGTGGATGGACTGGCCATGGTTAACTGGCTTGCAAGCCAGCCGTGGTGCAAAAGTATTGGCATATTTGGTGCATCGTATGTTGGGTTTACGGGCTGGATAATAGCCGATGAAATACCTGAAAAAGTAAAGGGATTGTATCTCCATCATTATGGCGTTGATCGTCATATTTCAGTGTATAAAGATGGCCTTTTTCGTCAGGATATTTTGACCGGTTGGGCAATTGACAATGCTTCAGAGGAAATTAAAAAACCGGTCAGGGACAGGGAAGAACCATATTACAATGAGTATAAATACATGCCTCAGATTCATATGGACGTTGATTTATTGGGAGCTAAACTTACATGGTACCGCGACTGGATTACCTACACAAACTACGAAGATCCATACTGGAATCAGGGCTATTGGGCTCAGTTAAAATCGAATCCTGTGAAAATCAAAGTACCTGTAACCGTAGTCGCCGGGCTATATGATCACCACATGGAAGGAACAATTCTGGGATACGAACGTTTAAACGATGACATCAAAAAGCAAAGCCGATTGATATTAGGAGCCTGGAACCATAGTTATCAAACCACGCCAACACAACACAATCCGAAACATGACAGGGATATTGATCCCAACGTTGACCAGTTTGAATGGCTTTTCAGTGTTTTGGCCAAAGGAGTGGTTCCAAAAGGTGAAGTTAATGTGTATTTTATAGAAGAGGATAAATGGTTTACTTTTGATTCATGGCCGATAAAGAATGATGGAGCTGAAACATATTATTTCACCAAACAAAAGGATGCTGTCAATCCAAAGGCTTACAAATTATCGGAAAAGGCTCCTGAAAAACCGGATGAAATAAAATTTGTATATGATCCCAAAAAACCTGTGATTTCGAATGGGGGAGAAACACTGTTTAATTCTGCCGGTAAGCGTGGAAGCCAGCTTCAGGAAGAAATTGGGTATCGTGATGATGTAGTTAGCTTTGTAACACCAACGCTTACTGAAAATTTGGTAATTGCCGGGAAAATATCAGTTACTTTAAATGTAGGCAGTGATGCTGACGATACATGTTTTGGATACAAGGTAAGTGAAGTTATGCCGGATGGATCGACGTATAACATTCGTTCAGGTATTACCACCCTGGCATATCGGAATAATCCTCTGGGAGGTCGGCAGGCATACACTCCGGGTGAAATTGTGGAAATCAAGATTGAGACACTGCCGATAACCTGGAACGTAAAAGCAGGAAATAAAATCAGAATCGATATCACTTCTTCCAATTTTCCCGAGTATTCCATTCATTCAAATTATTCCGGAATCTGGTCATTCCAAACAAAAACCAGAGTGGCGAATCAGGTCATTTATGTGGGGGGAGAATACAATGGATTTGTTTCATTTCCTACAAAAAAGATTAACCGGGATATTGGTACCTTCAACTCCCGTGAGTAAAACAAAGTAATCCATTCATCATCACATTCTCTTATGCGTGGAATTCCAAAATTATTTGGCATCGGATTTTTCAAGGCCACTTCTGGCCTCTGGGAAATACCCGGATCAATTTGAGATAAAAACAAGTAAGTTTATAAGGATCAATTAATTAATCGGCATGTAAAAGGCAAAGTGATCTATTTATATTGTGAATTCAGACGCACAGTAAACTCTTTTGGGCCGGCAACTTGCGTACTATCCGTCAAGTATACGGGGCTATACTTACCAGCGGGTAAATCTTTAAAAGTATAAGCATTACAAATTCGTGCCACATCAACATATTTTGTTGCTGCAGTATTAATTGCAGATGCGGCAATATCAGCTAAAGCACCAAAAACCCCAGATGCTCCTGTTGAAACAGATGTATCGTAAGTAATGTTACCCTTTCTGGTATATAAAATCTCGTTTGTAGCGATAGATTTCAGAATATACTCTATCTCAACATAAACCTGGCTAAGTAAACCTGTCTTGTCCCATTTATGAATGACCGTAAAGAGAGCTAAATCGGCACCAAAAACCTCACCAAACTTAGTCAGGGGTACATCAAAAAAAAGCTCGGAATCAAATGCACTCTCCCTCTTAAGTATTTCCATTGAAAGAAATGGAGGGATGACATAATAACCAGCGTTAGCAATTGGAACATTCAAAGTCGAATGGAAATACTCCTTTGCCTCAACATTTGTACTTCTGTTTATAGGAGGCATAATTAGTACTGAAACCGGCCTTGCTTCATATAATCCTCTGTAAGCAGAAAATTTACTTACAGGGGCTGTAGTTGTACAACCCGACAATAATATGCCTAAAGCTGAAATTACCAGTAATAATTTCTTCATTGTTCCAGTATTTTTAAAACATTAGTAATAAACACTTTAGACTCAGGGTATGTTTCAACCTCTTTCAACAACATGGTTTTACCTTCTTCTTCTTTATCCGATTGAAGTAAAATAAACCCATAATCTGCATAAACACCCGGTGGCACAATTTTCCTTGTACCTTCTTGTTTATCAATAATTTTCTGATAAGTTTCAATCAAAAATTGAGCAGAATTCGCATCGCTATTTTTTAGGTAGTTGTAACTAGCCTGTTCATATTTTGACCAAGAATAAAGAGGCTGTTGAACTGTGCAAGAAGAAAACAATAGAATGAAAAACAACAATGCAAATAGATTTTTCATGGTAATACAATTTTCTTAGTTTCTTGTGCTGATATAAAAATCTGTTTCTGAAATAAAAGTTTACCATTATATGAAACAGCGATTTTGTGAGTGCCAGTGGAGATTGCGTATACCTCACCTTTGACTTTACGAGCTAAATCTTTGTGTACCTCAGCTTTAAAAATGTTAGTATCATCAATGATAACATCAACGCCTCCGGAGTAATCATTAGGAGCACCAATAAATTCAAGGTATGCTTCGTTTTCTAAACCTGAAGACAAGGTTTTAATACCACCACAACCAGACAATAGAAAGGCTCCGAAAAGAGCCAATAATACTATTTTTTTCATTTCTCAATTTCTTTTATATAATACTTGGACAATTGTTGTGAATCAATTCCACCTTCAACGAAAGACACCATGGAAAATTCATTCTCTGGAGTATCTCCACCAGTAAAATCGACCTTTATTTTCCCGACAGTTTTCCCAGGCAATTCCATCATCATTCCAGTTTGAGGATTCTTAATCGATTTGCCTTTTTCAATTACATCATATAAATCACCTTCCTTGACGCCCTGGCTTTTACCACCTGTAATTAATATACCATCAGCATCATAAGTCAAGAAATACGATTTCCATGGTCTATCCATGCAGTTATTAATTACGTTTTCAACAAGTTTTGAAAGAGCCGCTGATATTGCCTTATCACTTAATGTAGCATCATAATCCGTACGCTCTCCCAGGCCCATTACAGTCTTATTTGTGGTCTCTGCCTCTCCTTTAGCTTCTTCGGAATATATAATTTGACCAGTTGAAACATCGACCAAACGTATATTGACCCCAGCTTGGACAATCTGCGATTTTGTCCTCGAGAAAGCATTAACATCACCGATGTTCTTCCGCCCGAATTCAGTGACAGAACCAATTATTAGGTAATCAGCTCCAACTTTTTGAATCCCCTCATTACCAGCAATTTTCAATTCTTCATATACTTTTTCAATATCCTGACGTTCCAACAAAATGAATTTATTCGATGCCGCCAGTTTAGTTGACAAAATATCAACTGCTTGTTTTGCAATAGGATCATTGTTTTTGTCATAAAAGATTCCCTTAGCATACTGCGTTTCATTTGAGAAACGAGCTATAGCTACTTTGCGTTTAAGTACCCGTTCTTCATTCTGAACAACGACATCCTGTACTTGAGACTCTACCTTAACTACTTTTCTCTGAGAAAAGCAGTTTAAACCAAGCAAAGTGAATGCTAAAATTAGAATTAGATTTTTCATGAGCCAATTAAATTATGTTGATAAGCTAATTGAGGTTTACAGCTTTTGGAGCTAATCAATAATCGGTTTTTAAATTAACATCCAAATTTAAAAAACAAATCGTTTATAATAAGATTAACTATGGGAAAATTTATTCAAATTAGAAAGCCGGCACTCTGTAGCACCGGATCAAGCAATTAACTCCAAAAACTTGCACAATGAAGGCTTACAAACTTCTTTCTTCAAGAAAATTTTATGGGGATGGAGTGAGAAAGAGAAACAAAAAATAACGCACTGATATTCAGTGCGTTATATCATCAAGAAGCTCCCCAGGTAGGACTTGAACCTACGACCTACGGATTAACAGTCCGCCGCTCTAACCGACTGAGCTACTAGGGAATTTTTCGCTTCAGTTTTCTCTTAAAGCGGTGCAAAAATAAGAGGTTTTTCAGAAAGAAAAAATATTTTTGTAAAAAATAAAAATCACGACAAATGGAGTCTCCTTCCGCTTTCCCGCCCATCCTCGGCATAGGTAACGCACTGGTCGATATCATGATCGCCCTCCCCGATGACGAAATCCTTCACCAATTCAGTTTGCCCCGCGGCAGCATGACCCTGGTCAACGGAATCCAATCCTGGAAGATATACCAGGCTACCCGCCCCTGGCAGAAAAATGTCACCACGGGCGGCTCCGCGGCCAACACCATCCATAACCTGGCTTCTCTGGGCGCCTGCTGCGGTTATGCCGGCAAAATCGGCGACGACGACCTGGGAGCCATCTTCGAAAAGGAGTTTGCCGACAAAGGGGTGGCCACCCATCTCTATTACAGCTCCTCAGGTACGGGAAGGGTAATGGCCCTTGTCAGCCCCGATTCTGAAAGAACCATGGCCACCTTCCTGGGAGCCGCCGAAGAACTGCTCCCGGAAGAGTTCCCGGCTGAAATCATGAAACCTTACAGCTATCTGTATGTTGAAGGATACCTGGTCCAGGACCACCGGCTGATCGAAACCATCCTCCACACCGGACAGGAAGCCGGCCTCGAAGTAATCATCGACTTGTCGAGTTACAATGTGGTGGAACAAAACCGTGATTTTCTGGAACACCTGATCACCCATTATGTTGATATCGTCTTCGCCAACGAGGAGGAAGCCTTTGCTTATACAGGCCTTCAACCTGAGGAAGCGGTGAAGAGAATAGCATCCCTGTGCGATATTGCCATCGTCAAAACCGGGAAAAAAGGATCGCTGGTCGCCGGAGGGGACGAAATCTTGATTGTCAATCCCGTTTCGGCAAATGCCATTGATACGACCGGCGCCGGCGACAGCTATTCAGCCGGATTCATTTACGGATTAAGCCGGGGATTGACCCTCCGCCAGTGCGGCGACATAGCCTCTCTGGTAGCTGCCAAAACCGTGGAAGTCATGGGGGCGAAAATCCCGGAGGAAGAATGGCCAGAGCTCTTGCTTAAGGTTAAAGCCATTGAGAACAGAAAGTTCTGACAACCTCAACCTCAGAACAGCCCGTGGATGTTCGCATTGACCTTGTCGATCACAGAACTCAGGTCTTCCTTGCGGGAGGCAAAATCTGTTTCATCGACATTGACAATCAGTAATTTACCCAGGTTATACCCCTTGATCCAGGCTTCGTACCGTTCATTCAGTTGCCGGAGATAGTCAAGACGGATTGAATTCTCATATTCTCTCCCCCGTTTCTGGATTTGGTTCACCAGGGTGGGAATCGATGCTTTCAGGTAGATCAGCAGGTCGGGAGGCTGAATCAGCCCAACCATCAGGTCAAACAAGGTCTTGTAATTGCTGAAATCACGCGTGCTCATCAATCCCATGGCGTGCAGGTTCGGAGCAAAGATCTCGGCATCCTCATAGATGGTGCGGTCCTGGATCACTGTTTTACCCGACCTCCTGATATCCAGGATCTGATTGAAACGGGAATTCAAAAAATAAATCTGCAGATTAAAAGACCAACGTTGCATGTCATTGTAAAAATCGTTGAGATAGGGATTGTCATCCACATCTTCGAAGTTAGGGGTCCATCCGTAATGTTTTGACAGCAATTCTGTCAGGGTGGTCTTTCCTGCCCCGATATTTCCGGCTACCGCGATATGCATAGATTCAGGTTTAAATATGTCAAAGATATATGCTATTTCCTTTCTGTCAAGCGCAGGAGTTCGTCAATATATTGCCTGTCGTTTGACAGGCGGGGAATTTTATTCTGGCCCCCCACTTTCCCCCGGCTTTTCATCCACGCAAAAAAAGTGCCGCGTGGAGCAACCACCAGGTGGGGCATCTCCAGAGTCAGGTTTTTATGACGTTTGGCTTCATAGTCGGAGTTCAGCGTTTTCAGGGCGTTGTCGAGAACAGACATGAAATGTTCGGGATTTTCGGGCTCCTTTTCAAATTCAATGATCCACTGGTGCGCCCCTTTCTGACCTTCTCCCATGAAAATGGGACCTGCCGTATATTCCGATATCACGGCATTCCCCCTTTCGCAGGCCACCTTAAGCGCCTGTTCCGCATTGTCAATGATCAGCTCTTCCCCAAAAGCATTGATGAAGTGTTTGGTCCTCCCCGTAATCTTGATCTTATAAGGCAGCGCAGACGTAAACTTAACGGTATCCCCGATGATATACCGCCACAATCCCCCGTTGGTACTGATCACCATAGCATAATTTTCATCCGCTTCCACTTCCCTAAGCGTCAATACGGAAGGATTTTCAGAACCCCATTCCTTCATGGGAATGAATTCGTAAAAGACGCCCAGGTCAAGCATCAGCAACATGTCGCGCCGGCTGGGATTGTCCTGGATCGCAAAAAAACCTTCCGAAGCATTGTAAGCCTCCATATAATGCATCTCATCCGAAGGAATCACTCTCCGGAATTGTTCCCGGTATGGATCAAAATTAACTCCGCCGTGAATAAATAATTCAAGGTTGGGCCATACCTCCAGAATATTTTTCTGTCCCGTTCTCTCCAGGATCCGTTTTAACATGACCAAGTACCAGGAAGGGACCCCGGCGAAAGAGGTTACATTTTCTCCAAGCGACGATTCAATGATCTTTTCAACTTTTTCCTCAAATTCCTCGATCAGGGCAATCTCCGCGGGAGGAATCCTGACAAACTGGGTCCAGAAAGGGATATTTTCGATAAGAATGGCTGAAAGATCCCCGTAGTAGGAGTTATTGCTGATGTTGTTGATGCTGTGGCTTCCGCCCAACGTCAGGGACTTCCCCTTGAAAAGCCTCGATTCCGGATAGTTCCGCATATAAAGGGCCAGCACATCTTTCCCTCCCCGGAAATGACAATCCTCCAACGATTCCTTTGTGACAGGGATGAATTTGCTCTTGTCGCTAGTTGTTCCCGACGACTTTGCAAACCAACGGGTTTCCCCGGGCCAGAGGATGTTCTTCTCTCCCTGCCGAAGCTTTTCCACCCAGGGCTTAATGTCATCATACGTCTGCAAAGGAACCCTTTCCTGGAACTCTTTGACCGATGAAATGGTTTCGAACCGGTAAAGCATTCCGAATTCCGTATCCCTGGCTTTGGTAATCAGATCAAAAAAAACCTCCTTCTGAATATCATACGGATACCTGCTGTACAAATCGATTTGATGAATCCTTTTATAGTTCAGCCAGTTAATCAAAGAAGTCAGAATAGGCATATTACATCATTTTCGGAATCAAATTTAGGAATATTTTACGCGAACGACCCCCCCATGGAGATTTTTCATAATTTTATCAATGAAATATCAAAAACACGGTTTTATGAATTATCTGGATATAATTCTGATCATCTTACTGTTCCTGGCAGCCATCAACGGTTTTGTAAAAGGATTTGTGGAAGAGCTGGCCGGGTTGGTCGCCCTCATACTGGGGGTATGGGTCGCCATTCATTTCTCAGATTCGGTGGCCCAGTTTTTAGTCGACCAATTCAGCTGGAAGTTCCGGAATATATCACTTGTGGCGTTTCTGATCACGTTTCTCCTTGTCGTGGTTTTGGTGAACATCGTGGGATCCTATATCAACAAGCTGGTGAAAGCCGTCTCCCTGGGCTTTCTGAACAGGCTGGCCGGACTCGCATTCGGTGTAATAAAAGGAGCCCTGATCCTGAGCATTCTGCTGATCATTTTCAACAAGGTCGATAAAGATGTGCACATCATTTCCCGTGAGACCAAAGCCAATTCACGATTATTTGAGCCGGTCAGGAATTTTGCCCCATCCATTTTCCCCTTTCTGGATTTTTGGAGAGAACGACAACAGCGGGAGGAGAAAGATTCCCTGTAGCCTATTATTTCAGAACCCCTCCATTTTCCCCTGCCTGCAAAGCACCATTAAATACAATTCCTATCTTTGCCCAAAATTTTGAGTAAAAGATGAATTTTGTCGAAGAACTGGCATGGAGGGGCATGATCCATGATGTGATGCCGGGAACAGAAGAGATCCTGGGAAAGGAGATGACCTCCGCCTATTTGGGTATTGATCCTACTGCCGATTCACTCCATATCGGCCATCTGGTCGGGGTGATGTTGCTGAAACATTTTCAGCGGTGCGGACATAAGCCCATCGCACTGATCGGAGGCGCCACCGGGATGATCGGGGACCCAAGCATGAAATCACAGGAGCGCAACCTTCTTGACGAAACCACCCTGCGCCATAACCAAAATTGCATAAAAAAACAGCTGGCACTCTTTCTGGATTTCACATCAGCTACACCCAATGCCGCTGAAATGGTGAATAATTACGATTGGATGAAAGATTACACATTCCTCGATTTCATCCGTGATATCGGTAAACACATCACCGTGAATTACATGATTTCAAAGGATTCGGTAAAAAAACGGCTCTCAGCCGAAAGCTCCTCAGGGATGTCATTCACCGAATTCACTTACCAACTCGTACAAGGGTACGATTTCCTATATCTGTATCAGCACCATAACTGCAAGTTGCAGATGGGAGGATCGGACCAATGGGGAAATATAACCACCGGAACAGAACTAATCCGCCGCATAACCGGAGGAGAAGCCTTTGCCCTTACTTGTCCGCTCATCACCAAAGCCGATGGCAGCAAATTCGGAAAAACAGAATCGGGAAATGTGTGGCTTGATCCCGAAAAAACATCACCCTACGAGTTTTACCAGTTCTGGCTCAACACTTCCGACGAGGACGCTGAAAAATATATCAAAATATTCACCCTCCTTTCAAAGGAGGAAATCAACATGTTGACAGCCTTGCACCGGGAAACTCCACATTTGAGACAACTCCAGAAAAAACTGGCCGAAGAGATAACCGTAATGGTACACGGCCGGCAGAATTACGAAATGGCAGTGGAAGCCTCGATGATATTGTTCGGCCAGGGTACGGCAGAACAACTTCGCAGGATGAATGAAAAAACCCTTCTGACCCTATTCGAAGGAGTTCCCCGGTTTGAAATATCACTCTCTGAACTTTCTCAGGGAATCGGTATTGTTGAACTGTTGGCCGAAAAAACATCCGTCTTCCCTTCAAAGGGAGAAGCCCGACGAACTATCCAGGCAAACGGCCTGAGCCTGAATAAGGAAAAAGTCACATCCCCTGACCAGTCGGTTGACACTTCCCGGCTGATTGCCGGCAAGTATCTGCTGGTTCAGAAAGGCAAAAAAAACTATACCCTTATTGTTGTACGTTAATCCGCCTTTATTCAGCCGAAAATAATACTAAAGTACTGAAGCATACGTTTGTTGAACAACAACCATATTTAAACTGCATTTATGAATGATTTTTTTGACAACCAGCGCCTACTGGAAGTTATCTGGAAACACCGTTTTCATTTCGTCATTGTGGGTATCATCGCCGTTATCCTCTCCGCCTTCTTTTCTTCCCCGATGTTCATTACCCCAAAATACAAATCAACTACCAAAGCATACCCTACCAACCTGGGAGTTATGAGCGAGGAATCTTATACTGAGCAAATGCTTGAAATCATAAACTCGACCGACATTAAACTGAAAATGTTTGATGCTTTCGAACTCGATAAAGTTTACAAAATCAGCAAGGATGATCCCAAATACCTCACCTATATGCTGGCCATCTATGATAAACATGTCTCCACCCGGAAAACCGATTTCGAAACGGTTCAGATCACAATCCTCGATAAAAAGCCTGAAAGGGCTGCTTTGATGTGTGATTCCCTGATTCATTTTTACAACCAAAAAGTCCAGGAGATGCATTCGGAAAAAAACTGGGAATTGGCAAAGGTTATTAAAGATAACATCGCCAGGCAAACCACCGAGCAAGATTCTTTAAGGCATTTGCTCGTTAACTTCCGGGACACTTCCAGACTCTACGACGTCGTTCTGCAAACCCCTGAGGTTACACGGGGATACATGAGGTCAATGGTTGAGGGAAGCAGCAGCATGCAAAACGAGAAAGAAATAAAAAGAATATATAACAACCTGTTGGAAAACGGCGCCGATGTCCACATTATGGAACGCCGGTTTGAAAGTTTGGTTGTTTCCATCAATGAATTAAAAGTTGAATATGACAAAGCCATTAGCGAGGCTGAAAAAAGAATAACCTATGCAATGGTTGTTGAAAAGCCATTGGTTGCTGATGATAAGTCCTATCCTGTGAGATGGGTTATTGTGGCATTCACGCTGATATCTTCCCTGTTTCTCGCTTTGCTGGTGTTGCTCATCCTTGATTACAAGAAAAAATAGTTGCTGAATGATCAGGAATCCGGCCATACGGTTAACCGCCTTTTATGCCATTTCCCTCTCGTTTATTCTGCTGAATATTTGGGTTATCGTAAAGAAGGATTCCTTCATGGCGATGCTGCTTCCGGTTGTCCTTGCCATTCTCTTGCTTGCCATTTTCGCGGCCGACCGGATACTATGGCTGGTTGTACTGCTGACCCCCTTGTCAATACCGCTGAGCATGCTGATGCCATGGTTGACCTTCGACATGTTTATTCCTACCGAACCATTACTCGTCGGAGTACTCCTGCTCTTTTTCCTGAAAATAGTGTCAGAAAGGCGCATTCATCCAGCCTTGATGAGACATCGGGTCACCATCACCATATTGATTTATCTTTTTTGGATCCTGGTTACCAGTCTGACCAGCACTATGCCGGTGGTATCTCTGAAATTCCTGATGGTCAAAATATGGTTTATCGTGGGATTTTACATCCTGGGGGTTCAACTGTTTGAGAACAAGTCCAACATTCCCAAATTTGTATGGTTGTACACCATTTCACTGCTGGTTGTGATTGCGTACACCATTTCACGGCACATGGGATACGGGTTGACAGACCAGCAAGCGGCCCACTTTGTGATGAATCCTTTTTACAAAGACCATACCTCTTATGGGGCAGCACTGGCAATGTTCATCCCGTTTCTTGCCGTTTTTTCCTTTAACAGATTTTCCCAGCCTTTTGCAAAGTGGACAGCCCGGGGGGTTCTGGCGGTGTTGATCATTGCTTTTATCCTTTCTTATACCAGGGCAGCCTGGCTGAGCCTTTCCGTGGCCATTTTTGTTTGGGTGATGATCCGCCTGCAGATCAGATTCAGAACCCTGGTGATTACCACCCTGTCGATCCTGGCCCTGGTACTTGTCTTTCAGCGACAGATCCTGGCTTACCTGGAACGGAACGACGAAGAATCCTCCTCAGATCTGATAGAACATTTCTCCTCCATCTCCAACATTACATCGGATGCTTCCAACCTGGAACGGATCAACAGATGGCATTGCGCAATCAGGATGTTCCGTGACCGTCCGGTTTTCGGATTCGGACCGGGCACTTACATGTTTAAATACGCACCCTACCAGCTTACCAGGGACAGGACCATCATAAGCACCAATGCGGGAGACGCCGGAAATGCGCACAGTGAATACCTGGGCCCGCTTGCCGAAAGCGGCTTGTTTGGGATGATCTCCATGCTCCTGCTCGTGATTACCGTCATGTACACCGCCTTTAAAACTTACAAAAGGCTGAAGGACCCGCACCACAAAGCCTGGCTCGTAGGAGCAATCATCGGGCTGATTACTTATTACGGACATGGATTAATGAACAATTTCCTCGATACCGACAAGGCTTCCGTGCCTTTCTGGGGTTTTACGGCAATGATCGTTGCACTAGACCTCTTTTCAAGGGAAAACCTCAAGAAAAGCGAACCGTTCAAGTCAGACCACAATGAAGAAGCAATCCGGAATTAATCCTTGCTTCGGAACCACCTGAAAGAAAATCTGCAGAAATCCTGTTTACTGTTTTACACGCTCGCTATAGCTCCTGTCGCGCGTATCCACCTTGATAACCTCCCCTTCATTGATAAAAAGCGGAACCATGATCTCCGCACCGGTTTCTACCGTAGCAGGCTTCAAAGCGGTAGTGCTTGCCGTATTCCCTTTATCCCCGGGAACCGTGTACGTCACCGCCAGTTCTACAAAAGGCGGCAACTCAGCCGTCAGAGGTGACTCCGTGTCAGCATGAAATTGAATCTCAATAATCTGACCCTCTTTCATCAGATCGTTGTTCTCAATGAGGTCGGGATTGATACTGATCTGATCAAAAGTTTCCAGATGCATGAAGTTGCATCCCATATCATCTTTGTAAAGAAACTGGTAGGGCCTTCTCTCGATCCTGACCACATCTATCTTTACTCCTGAGGTAAATGTATTTTCTATTACCCTTCCTGTTCTCAGGTTTTTCAGCTTTGTCCTGACAAATGCCGGACCCTTACCTGGCTTGACATGAAGAAACTGGACAATCATCCACAATTGATCGTTCCATTCCAAACAAAGGCCATTTCTGAAATCTGCTGTAGTTGCCATAAATCTAAAATTTTACGGCAAAAATAGGGAAATCTCCCGAAAATCAGGCAGGCAGGCAATAACTGATTGAAATAAACCGGCGATTCTATCGCCCCATCACAATTATTTGAACTGTTCCTTCCCGTTGATCCGATAGCTGACGAGTATTGCACGCAAGGTTCCGGCCTTGGTTTCAAAATCAAGCTGAACAGGAATATGGCTATCCTTTGAAATATAAAACTTAAGGCCGTCAGATCTTTTCAGGACTTTTCCCTTATCCACGACCGGTGACAAAACCATCGACTCCAGGGGCCCCATCGGAGTCTCTAACATCTCATAACCATTGAACCTGATTTTGATGTTCTGGACTTCATGACCGTTGAGGGTGGGTAATACGACGGTTTTACCCTTACCGATGTCATCAATCATGTTATTCTTTGCAAAATAGAAAAAGACAGTCAAAATATCAGTCAGATTGTCCGGAACCTTTGCCCAGCCGGTCTTTTCACTGAATATGGAATCCTTGTCGTGGTAATGGAAAACTTCGTTGTAATAGCGGTATTTCCTTTCCTTAATATTTCTTACCGACCGGTAAGGAAGGTAAGATTTGGCATCAACCGTGCTTTCATATATATCATCTACCTTGAAGATTTTGTCGGTAATCCCTGTCGTATATCCTTTCAGATGGTAGTCCACAGCTTTTTTCCCGTTGAAGGAGGTATCCCTGATTGTCAGGATCGCCTCTCCTCCCTTCACAAAACCCAATTTAAGATCAAAGACAAGTATTTCACGATTTCTCCCTTCTCCATTCATGGCCAGGGCGCAAATGAAGGTGAAGAGAAAAAGTTTCAATCCCGTATTATTTATCAGAAACATTTTAAAACACTTTATTTTTTGGTACTGTCGCTACGAAATCCTTCAGGTAAAACGGTTCAAAGTAAGAAACGTTTTCAAAAGCATTATTATTAAACCTTTCTTCGGCAAGTGATGACATAAACCGTGCCGAAGCCAGAACCTCGCCAGGAAATATAGCATTCGGATGACGGATGACCGCTTGGCATTTGGATGCGCCATTCCCGAAAAACCACACTTTTTGGGTTGCGAGTGAATCCGCAAAGGAGTCTTCGCCGATAATCGCCGCTGTAATTTCTGAGAGCTGGTTCCCCTGGTTATCGAATAAGGCTGTGTAAACTTCCATGCGCCGGGCATCGATCATGGGACAGAGAAGCGGCGGGGCGTTCCCGGAGAGTTCCTCTCCCCTGGTTCGGAAGGCCATATGGAAAGCCATGGCATTGAGTGTACTGACCGACAGAAGCGGAATATCGAGAGCATAACACATTCCTTTGGCTACTGAGACGCCAATTCGCAGGCCGGTATATGATCCCGGGCCACGGCATACGCAGACTGCGTCGAGCAGTTCCACTCCGAAATCCCATTCCCTTATGACCTGGTCAACATACAGCGTCACCAGTTCCGAATGCCGGAAACCTTCCGTTTTTTCGGCACTTGCAACGATCGTCCCGTCAACTGACAGGGCAACGGAACAAACCTCCGTGGCGGTTTCCAGCAGTAATATTCGAGCCATCGATTATTTTCCTGACAATTTGGAGTGACAAAGGTAACAAATGTTGACTTTCTACTGTTTCCGCCGAGATCATGAAAGCCCAGGCTGAACTCCGTTTTAACGGAGGCTTCAGCTCAGCCGGACCAGCACCACAAGGATGATGATAACCAGAAAAAGTATCTCCCCGAAATATCCCTCCTTAACCGATTCAAAATAGTTGGACAGGAGAAAGGTTACCGGGACGGCAGCCACAATATACATGGCAATGGTCACGGCAGGGATGAAAACAAAGGCCAGAACTGCTGAAACGAACAGGAAGAAAAAGAAAGCGTAAAATTTCCGGAAACTGGCTTTTTTCTCATCGATCTGGCCCAGAATTTTAAAACTACCAGCAAGGATAAGGAGGCCTAAGTAAGAAGCTAACAGAAGTACCGGCATGCTACCCCTGAAACCTTCCCCCCGGCCTGTGACAAGGAGCGACACCATGGAAAAGAGCTCTTCAGTTTTGTCAAAAAGAAAATAAACTGCCACAAGAAAGATCCAGGGGACCACTCCTCCGGTAAAAACCAGCACCACTTCCCGCCATCGTGCATCTCGGGCAAAAACCCTTCCACCCGCCAGAAAGAGAGGCAACAGTACCAGGAGATGAAAATAAAACAACGACCCCAGGCTCAGCAGAAAACCCGCTTCAAACATGTTACGGTAAGGCTTCCTCAGGTCAAACGCAGCAAACATTCTATCCATGGCCAGGGATAAAAACAGGATGGCAATCAATACAGGATATAAGCTCTGTAAACCGGGGATGCCACTGGTCAGCAAAACGAACAAAACCGCAGGCAGCAATGACCAGGTATTGAAAAAAAGGTACTCGCGGTAAATCCGGAAAAGCAACAGGCTGTTAACTGTCAAAAAAACAAAGGCAAGGGAAACCTGAAGTTCCTGATTCGCTGAAAAGGGTCTGTTCAGCAAACCAAAAAGTCCAAAATTCACTTCACTTTCCTGAATATGAAAGACAAAGGGATTCAACAGACAGTGCACCCAGGCACCCGCAACGATCAGAAAGAAGAGGAAATACCCGGTGGTGTGACTTTTTTTGACGAGGCGAAGCAACATGGTTATAAATCAAAACCGATATCTCTTCGGAAATATTTCCCTTCGAAATGTATCTCTCCGGCTTCGGAATAGCATTTTTCCAAAGCCTCCGGCAATGTTTCTGCCAGGGCTGTCACGGCCATTACCCTGCCTCCTGCCGTTTTCAGGATGCCATCTTCCTCTCTTGTCCCCGCGTGGAAGAGAAGACCTCTTCCGGTCATTTCATTTCCGGTGATGACCTTCCCTTTTTCGTAATCTCCCGGGTATCCTCCTGAAACAAGCATAACCGTGGCAGCCACATTGCCCGATGTTTTTATTTTTTTCTCTTTCATCCGGCCGGTAGCAGCCGCATCAAGCAGGTCAAGCAAGTCGGACTCTATCCGCGGAAGGACGGCTTCGGTTTCGGGATCTCCCATCCTGACATTGTATTCGATCAGAAAGGGATCACCCTGGCAGTTGATCAAGCCAAAGAAAATAAAACCGGTGTATGGAATACCTTCCAGGGCAAGACCCCTGATGGTCGGTCTGATGATCCGTTCCTCCACTTTCTTCATGAAAGCGGCATCGGCAAAGGGAACCGGAGAGATGGCTCCCATTCCCCCGGTATTCAGTCCGGTATCATTTTCCCCCACTCTTTTATAATCCTTTGCTTCGGGAAGAATCAGATAGTCCGATCCATCGGTCAGGATAAACGCCGAAAGCTCCACTCCTCTCAGAAACTCTTCGATGACGACCGTATCGCCTGCCATCCCGAATTTACCTCCCAGCATTTCAGCCAGTGTAAGCCTGGCTTCTGCCAGGTCATTGACAATGATGACTCCCTTGCCTGCCGCCAGTCCGTCAGCTTTCAGAACATAAGGAGGCTTGAGGGTATCCAGAAATCCGTAGCCCTGGTCAACGGTTTCACGGGTAAAGGAAGCATAGCGTGCCGTGGGAATCCCGTGCCGGGTCATAAAGGATTTGGCAAAATCCTTGCTCCCTTCCAGCATGGCTCCACTCTTCAGGGGACCGATCACCCTGACATCCCGCAAACGGTCATCCGCAAGGAAAAAATCATGAATGCCCCCTACCAGAGGGACTTCCGGACCGACCACCACCATCCCGACATCATGAAACAGAACGGAGCTCCCGATGGCTTCAAAATCATCGGAAGAGACGGGAAGATTGGTTCCCAGCAAGGAAGTGCCCGGATTTCCAGGGGCAAAGAACAAACGTCCCATGGCACGACTCTGACTGATCTTCCATCCCAGAGCATGCTCCCTCCCCCCCGAACCAACGATCAACACATTCATCTACGTATCAGATAGGTTTTGAAAACCGGAATTTATTGTCCCGGGTATTTCCGGAGGTATTCCTCTATCGTCTTGGTGATCCTGGCCGATAGTTCCGCATCTCCCGAGGCCCAGCAGGTTCTTTCAAGTTTCTGCAGGTAAAAGAAATTTCGCTGGATTTCTTCATTGACATCTCCTGAAACCAGGAAATGGTCAGGCATCGACATCAAGTAGGCCAGCATCTGTTCAAATGAACGGTATGCCTCTTCCGCCATGGCGGATGCATCCTCAGTGGCGCCACTCTGATAGAGGGTATTGATCATTTCAAGAGAGAAATATTCAAAAGGCACTACCGACGGAGGTACCAATTCCTGACACTTTTTAACCACGGTAACGGCGGAATCCTGTTTGCCCTCCCTGACAAGCATGTCGGCAAGCCGGTTGAAATTATTCCGGATATTGGTCATCATCCGTGCATTGTTTTCATCAATATACACCGAGGGGTCATTCATGTTTCCCCACTTGAATTTGTGCATGAGATTATCATACATGATGTCTGTGGCCACTCTTCCGAAATTGATGCTTTCCGGACTACTCCGGTCGGCAAGGATGGGGACCAGCCGGTAGGCAAATCCTTCAAGCTGGAAATAATTCGACAACTTGAGGAATTTCTGCGGTCCAATGGTGATGGCGAAATAGATGGGCCGCTCCCAGTTGTTGTGAGCCAGCATGTCCAGTATCATATATTCATCCTTGGCAAGGTAATCCCGGTCGCTGAGATCAATGTAAATGGTGTCGACAATCTTGTCATAGTCCTCAGGTCTTACCACCTTATTCCTGATTACAGCTTCCCTGTCCACTTTAAAGGTCAGTTTTTTCTTGGGGAAATAGGCGGCATTACCGGCCTGGGTGAGCTTTGTGGCCGGGTTGTCATCATTGACGAAACGGACTGCCTCGACAAGATCGATAGATTCCCGTTTGATCCGGGGATCATCCAGCAGATAGACAATGTCCCTGGTCCCCTGGGTATATTGCTCTTCCTTCAGGGAGAAAGGTAACGGCTTTGACTCATACGCCTGTTTCTTCATCTGGGTGATGTACCAGTCGGTCTGCAGGTAGCTGAGATTGCATACCCTCACATCGGTCCTTACTCCTTCCACTTCCTGGTTATACCAAAGCGGGAAGGTGTCATTATCGCCATTCGTAAATATGACCGCCTGTTCTGCACATGTTTTCAGGTAGTTAGCCCCCAAATCACGGGCTGTATAGCGACCCGATCGGTCATGGTCATCATAGTTCTCGGCCAGCATAATCCCCGGAACCAGTGCCAGGCAAACTGCCGTAACTACGATCCCGTTGACCTTGTCGGGAAGTACTTTTTTCAGGGCTTCCACCAGGGCGAGAACCCCAAGGCCGATCCAGATCGCATATGCATAAAAGGAACCGGCAAAGGCATAATCTCTTTCACGCGGCTGAATAGGATATTGATTCAGGTAGACCACAATGGCCAGACCGGTCAGGAAAAAGAGCAGGAAAACCAGCCACAACACCCGCTTCCCCTCTCGCCCCTTGTTGTAAAGGTAAAATATCCCCAGGATTCCCAGGATCAGCGGCAAAAAGAAATATTTGTTATTGGCGGCATTTTGCATCATCGCCGGCCGCCCGTCCTGATCCCCGAGCCGGAAATTGTCAAGGAAGGAAATCCCGCTGATCCAGTTTCCGTGAAGTACCCCGCCATGACTTTGAATATCATCCTGGCGGCCGGCAAAGTTCCACATGAAATAACGCAGATACATGTGCCCCACCTGATAACGGAAGAAAAAACGGAGATTCTCGACCATCGTCGGTTTGTTGATGATCACTTTCTCTCCCTGTTCATTGACATGCTGAATCCGTCTGCCCTTCACCTTACCCCAGCTTTCATATTCCTGGGCATGGCCAGCTTCCTGGCTGCTCCACATCCTGGGAAACAGCGTCTTGAATTTGTCGTCATAATTAGGAACAACCCGGTAATCGGTGATGACGTATTTCCCGTCACGCTGGGCATAATAAGGACTTCCCTCTGAATAACGGTCTGCAGGATTCAGGGGTGAATTATAATATTGTCCGTAAAACAGGGGCCGCTGCCCGTACTGTTCCCTGTTGAGATAGGAGAGCAGGGAAAAAGTGTCGTTCGGACTGTTCTGGTCCATGGGAGTTCCCGCGGAAGAACGGATGAGGATCAGGGCAAACGAGGAGTATCCGATGAGGATGACGGTAATCGCCACCACCACGGTATTCCAGAAAACTTTCTTGTGATCAACCGTGTAACGAATCGCCCAAACCAATCCTCCTGCCAGCAGAAGAAGATAAAAGAAAGTCCCCGAATGATAGGGAAGCCCGAATGTGTTGACGAACAGCAGCTCAAACCAGGAAGCCACCCTGACAAAACCGGGAATGATCAGGTACATGATGCCGCCCAAAATGGCAACCGAGACCAGCAGGGCATAAAGGATCCCCTTGTTGGTGACCTCATATTTCCTGAAATAATAGACAAAGACGATAGCCGGTATGGCAAGCAGGTTCAGCAGGTGAACCCCGATGGAGAGCCCCATGAGATAGGCGATAAAGATAAGCCATCGGTTGGCGTGGGGCTCATCAGCAACATTCTCCCACTTCAGGATCGCCCAGAATACCAGGGCCGTAAGAAATGAGGAAAGCGCATAGACTTCACCTTCAACGGCCGAGAACCAGAAAGTGTCAGAAAATGCATATGCCAGGGCACCGACAAGACCGCTTCCCAGAATGGCAACCATTTGCCCCGTCGTCATCTCCCCGTTTGAAGTGATGAGTTTACGGGCAAGGTGCGTGATGGTCCAGAACAAGAACAGAATGGTGAAAGCACTCGCCAGCGCCGACATGATGTTCACCATCAACGCCGCATTTTGCGGAGAACCCCCCAAAATGGTGAAAAACCGGCCTACGATCATGAAAACGGGCGCTCCCGGAGGATGTCCCACCTGGAGATTCGTGGCTGTGGTGATAAATTCACCGCAATCCCAAAAACTGGCCGAGGGCTCAATGGTCAACAAATAAACGACGGCTGAAATCACAAAGGTCACCCAGCCTGCAATCAGGTTATACAAATTGTATTGCTTCATCATTCAATAATTTGCAGATTTCCTGTCCGGAAAAACATAATAACATTAAAACTGATGCGAAGATAGTGCTTTTGTTTATTTCTGGCGGAAACCAAAGCCGTTAAAAGAAATTAAAGGATTGATTTATTTGTAACCCTTTCCAACCGGAAAGTGGGCGTAAAGGCCATCGTCGTCAGCGCGAAAGGAGAGATATTAAAGGATGAGTCGATCTGAAAACCGCAGAATCAGGATTCTGGCGGGCCTGACACATCTTTTTCCACAAAGTAATAGCTGATTCTCTCCGACCTGTTGTCGTAGGTATAGACGGCTCTTCCGGGAAATTTCAGAAAAATGGTCGCCAGCGCAATATCACCGGCACAGAAAAAGCTGTGCAGTGACATCACCACCAGGAACAAATATACGAAGGGAGTTGAAAACCACAGGATAATGCCGGCCACCGTAATCAGCTGAATCACAACCAGGGGAGTCAATGCCACAAAGAGAAAGGCATTTTTCCCCAGGATGAAACGGTCGGCTTCGGCATAAAAGATAAATTTCCGGAGCATTCCGCCATAGGTAACCCTTGGAGCACCGGCAAGTTTCAGCGCGAATCCGTGTAAAAGCTCATGGATCACCACCAGGAGGGTAAACGAAAAGGCCACGGCAGCAAAAGAAACCCACAGATAAACCGTCTCTCCGCGGTATGCCAGGATGATGGCACGCGCAAAAAAGAAAAGTCCGGTCAACAGCATAAGTGTCTGGTAGACCATATAGACAGGCACGAGTTTGTTGTCTCCCGTCACCTGCTCCACAACGAAATCCTTGATGCGGTCATGTTCCACCGCTGCAATCTTTTTAAAAAGAAGGTCATCATGCAACTCTTCTATGGTCGGGCGACGGGTCATTTTTCAAAAACGATGATTTTCCGAAGGTCCCGCAAGCTGATCAGCCGGATGAGAACGGCAAAAAGTAACGGCAGGGAAATGGCCATGAGATATCCTGCCAGTCGGTGATCCGTCAAACGGGAAAGGGAACCCGCAAAAATCGTAAAAAGAATGAAGAGCGCCATCCTAATGATGTATGACGTACGCGGCTTCAGCCTGAAAATCCGGAAGGCAATGATCATCTGAACAAAGCCGGCAGTGAGTTGGGTGACCATGCTGGAAAATGCGGAACCCATGGCAAAAAAACGGGGTATCAGCCATAAATTGAGGATGACATTCAGTACCATCACCCCTGCAGCCATGGTATTCAGCTGTTTAAGACTTCCATTGGCAGTCAGGAGCGTTCCGAAGATATAGGTGGCTGCAATTCCCGGAAAGCCGGCCATAAGCACACCGAGAATATTGGCGGAATCGTCGACATGGGCATGATATAGAAGTGACATGATGTCGCGGTCATAGAAAAGGGAGGACACCGCGATAATCACTGCAGGAACAAAGAGAAGGGTGAAGGAAAGCTGAACCATGGGACCTACCGGTTCTTTCCGTTTGATCATACTGGCAAACATCGGCAACAATAGTCCCCCGACAAGGGCGCCGAACATGGCAACAGCATCCAGCAAGCGGAAAGCCTGGGCATAAATGCCGGCCTCTTCTTTTCCCGTTGGATGGGGTAACAAACGCTCCAGCATCACCGAATCGATACGGTTATAAAATGCCATCAGCAGGATCAGAAGCGCATACGGATAGGACTTTCTCAGGAAGACAAGACAAAAACGCAGGTTAAACCTGATGGAAATGCTTCCCGTCTTGGAAAGCAAAATCACCAGCGTTATAATGGCCGTCGCAATATATGCCGTAGTCTGGGCGTATACAAACCATTCGATCCTGAATTCACCACCGGTTATTCCTGTGAACAGGAGAATCGTGCAAATGATGATCATCAGTGTGCGGTCCAGCACAGAGATCAGGCTGTCGGTACGGAAAAACTGGAGGGCACTGATATTGGACCGGAGATAAAGCGTGAAGGAAATCAGAAATTGATTCAGGATCAGAAAGAGAAGAAGATGAAACTGAAACTTCCCGTAACCGATCACGGCGGCCGTCACAAGGCTGAAAACCGCGTAAACAACCGCCAGGAGAAATTTCAGCCCGACAATGTTCGAAAGATGTTTCCTGACAAGAAAACGGTGCTGGGCGATGTTGCGATTGTTAAAATTGGTGATCCCCAGGTCCAGCAGGATATTCAGGATCATCGAAAAATTGAAAAGCGCAAAATAAAGCCCGTAACTCTCGGCACCCACCACATTCTGCACCGTACGGTCAATACCCAGCACCCAAAACGGCTTTATCAGCAGATTCAGGAAAACCAGCAGAATCAGGTTGGTAACAAACTTATGCCTCAAGAATCAGAAATTGATAATTCGGACGCTAAAATTAGATATTTTGGGCATACTTTGTACTTTTAACATGGAATTGAATTTTTTCGCACGATGGTCATTGTCGTCAACACAAGGTTGCTTTTGAAGGAAAGGCTTGAAGGGATCGGCTGGTTCACTTGTGAAACCCTGAAAAGGATCACCCGTGACCACCCCGGACACCGGTTCATATTCCTTTTCGACCGGCCTTATTCCGAAGAATTTGTCTTTTCCGGCAATGTTACGCCGGTAGTAGTTTCTCCCCCTACCCGCCATCCCCTGCTGTGGTTCCTCTGGTTTGAATTCCGCATCCCGGGGATCCTGAAAAAGTACGGGGCCGACTTGTTCCTTTCCCCCGACGGATACCTCTCCCTGAGAAGCAGCGTTCCCCAGCTTCCCGTCATGCATGACCTCAATTTTGTGCACCGTCCCAGAGATCTTCCCCGCCTTACTTCGGCATATTACAATCACTATTTCCCCCGCTTTGCCAAAAAAGCAGTACGGATAGCCACTGTCTCCGAATGGTCGAAAAAGGATATCTCAGAGAGCTTCGGCATTCCTCCTGAAAAGATCGACGTGGTATACAACGGATGTAAAAACGACTATAAACCCATCGGTGAAGCGGAAAAAAAAGATGTGAAAGAGCGCTATACCGGGGGCAATCCCTATTTTCTCTTTGTGGGTGCGTTGCATCCGCGGAAAAATATAGAAGGGCTTCTGGAAGCGTTTGAAGAATTCAAGATGCGTTCGTCAAGTCCGGTAAAATTGCTGATTGTGGGAGGGAAAATGTTCAAAACCGGAAAAATCACGGAACGGTTTCATGCCATGAAATACCGTGAAGAAGTGGTTTTTACGGGCAGGGTCTCAGAAGCAGAACTCCGAAGAATTTACGGAGCGGCATTGGCATTGACTTTTGTCCCCTTTTTCGAAGGATTTGGCATTCCGGTCGTGGAAGCCATGGGGGCAGGCATTCCTGTGATCTGTTCCGACACCACCTCCCTGCCGGAAGTGGGTGGGGATGCCGTACGCTATACCGACCCCGCCCAGAGCGGACAAATCGCCTCAGCGATGCTCGAAATTTTCGAAAACGCGCCGATGAGGAATATTCTGGTGGAGAAAGGATTCCAGCAGAAGGAAAAATTCACCTGGGAGAAATCTGCCGAACTTCTCTGGGGATCCATTCTGAAGGCAACCAGGGGATAAGGTTAAGGTTGAGGTGAAGCCGGAGGACGGGAAGCCGGAGGACGGGAAGCCGGAGGACCGGACAATGCCCCTTTTCCTCCTGCCTGTGTTTGAAATGCCAATGATGATTGAGATCCGATGAAAAAAAAAGAGGTTTCCCTCCTTTCATATCTCCTGCCTGACAGGACGGAAGCCGGTTGTGACGAGGCCGGCCGGGGATGCCTTGCCGGCCCGGTAGTGGCGGCGGCAGTCATCCTTCACGCCGGATTTTACCATCCTCTGCTCAACGATTCCAAACAGCTTACCGAAAACGTCAGAAACCTGTTGAGAGGAGTCATTGAATCGGAAGCTCTGGCCTGGGCTGTAGCCATAGTTTCTCCCGCCGAAATCGATGAAATGAACATCCTCAGAGCCAGTTTTGCCGCCATGAACAAGGCCGTCGCTGCCTTAAAGCATAAACCCGACCACCTTCTTATTGACGGGAACCGTTTCAGAAACCTGACTGACATTCCCCACACCTGCATCACCAGGGGAGATGCCACCTTCCTCCCCATAGCCGCCGCCTCAGTCCTGGCAAAAACCCACCGCGATGAGATCATGCTCCGCCTCCATGGCGAATTCCCCGCCTACGACTGGAACCACAACAAAGGTTACCCTACCGCCGCCCACAGGGCAGCCATCAGAAAATTGGGAATCACCCCTTACCACCGCAAAACCTTCCGGCTGACCGATGAACAACGCTCCCTCTGGGAGGAACTGCCACAGGGAAGGAGTTCAGGAGGTCGATTCCCTTCCTGAAGAGATAAAAACCGCTAAACCTTAAAGTAATTCAGGACGAAGTAAACATCAGATCCTTACATTGGGTGTTAACTGTAACAATTAGGAATGATCGGTATCGCACCTGTAAGCGCGAAGCAAATTACAGAAGATGGAAATGTAAATAATGTTAACCTCCTGAGCTGGTCATGTCGATGAGAATTGTTAATTTCGTGACAAAATTCAAAACCAACAAAATGAAGAAACTGTTTTTCCTCTTAGCCTTGACCGTAGCATTGATCTCCTGCGGCTCCAAAGAACAAAAAATTAACACGTTGACCGAAGCCGAAATCGCCGAAGGATGGGAATTGCTGTTCAACGGCGTCGACATGAGCAACTGGAAACTTTATAACGGCGGAGAACCCACCGGTTGGAAAGTGGAAGATGGCATCATGAAAAATTCCGGGGTCGGAAGTGATTTTGGCGGGGACATCATCACCCGGAAGCAATACAGGAATTTTGAACTGTATATCGAATGGCAGGTAGCCTCAAGGAGCAATTCCGGCATCTTTTTCCATGTCCAGGAAGGGGTTGCCCAGGCCATTTACCAGACCGGGCCGGAATATCAGCTTATCGATGACAAAGGCTGGCCCGATCCCCTGGAAGCCGACCAGTACAGCGGTGCCAACTATGGCATGCACGCCCCGGTGGGGGCTTCTGTACAACCCCTCGACAAGTGGAATGAAACCCGGCTGATCGTCAACGGTACCCATGTGGAGCATTGGCTCAACGGAGCAAAGGTTGTCGAGTACGAGCTCTGGGATGATGACTGGAACGCCCGCAAAAATGCCGGAAAATGGAAAGATGTGCCCACCTACGGAATTGCGGAGATCGGACACATCGGACTTCAGGACCATGGCGGACTGACACTTTTCAGGAACATCAAGATCAGGGAGCTTTAAACAACCATGAGGGGTATGGTTGATTACCACACCCATTCTCTCCTTTCTGACGGTACCGCTTCCTATGAACAGATGGTGCTGGCCGCCATAGAAAAGGGAATGGATGAGGTCGGATTCAGCGACCATGTCGGACTGAAACCGGTGACCTGGGCCATTCAGGAGGTCGACTTGCCCGTGATGACCCGGCAGATCGAGGAGATCAGGGAAAAATACGGGCACCTCATTTCGATACGTTATGGCATCGAAATGGACTATTTCCCCGGAAGAGAAGCGGAAATCGCCCGCATCATAGACTCCCTCCCCCTTGATTATATCATCGGATCGGTTCATTTCATTGACGACTGGAATTTCGACGGCGATGAGTCGCTTTACGGAAAATGGAGCAACGACGAACTCTACGGAATCTATTACCGCCTTCTTCAGCAGGCTGCGGCATCGGGACTTTTCGACACGCTGGGGCACCTGGACATCATCAAAAAGTTCTGCGTGTATCCCGAAAGCGACCAAACCCCGCTTTACGAAGAAACGGCAAGGATCATCAGACAGGCGGGGCTCGTCGTTGAACTGAACACCGGCGGTCTCGACAAGCCATGTGCCGAGTTTTATCCTTCCCCCCGCTGGCTCGAAATCCTCTTTGCCCATGATATTCCGGTGACCCTGAGTTCCGACGCCCACCATCCTTCCCAGATCGCACGCCATTACAGCCAGGCACTCTCCCTGTTGAAAAAAACAGGCTATCACCAAATCGTCCGTTTCCACGAAAGAAAAAGATCATGGCTCAGAATATGAGCCCGTGACATTAAGTTATATCATGACCGGAAGTCCTTTCACGCAGTTCAGGGATCTGAAACCCTTTTCCGCTTTGATGTTCAGCGCATTCATCGTGCTGGTGGTTTTTCTGGCCGTACAATTCATCGCAGCCCTTGTTGCCATTCCCTTCTTCGGAATAGGAAGGGTTACATCGATGCTGGAGGGACTGAATATTGATGACCCCGAGACCATACGGCTGCTTAAATTTTTTCAGACCGCCCAGGCCATCGGTCTTTTCATAGTACCATCGTTCCTGGTTGCATGGCTCCTCGATGGCCGCGTCATGCGGTACCTCTCCCTTGACCGGACTGCCGGAGCAGTATCCTGCATCCTGGTCATCCTGCTGGTCTTTGTCATTAATCCGTTTATCAATTTCACCGGCTCCCTCAACGCTGAGATGCATCTACCCCCCTTCCTCGGGCGCCTGGAAGAGTGGATGCGGACTGCCGAGAAGAATGCGGAAGAGCTTACCGCGGCTTTTCTTGAAGTCGACGGAATAGGGGGACTCCTTTTCAACCTCCTGATGGTTGCCATCCTTCCCGCCTTCGGAGAAGAACTCCTCTTCAGGGGTGTGATCCAGCAACAGCTGACCCGCTGGACCCGCAGTCATCATTGGGGGATCTGGCTGGCTGCCATCCTTTTCAGCGCCCTTCACCTGCAGTTTTATGGCTTCATTCCCCGGATGCTCCTGGGAGGAATGTTCGGATACCTGCTGGTATGGAGCGGATCCCTCTGGCTGCCTGTTCTCGCCCACTTTGTAAACAATGCCGGGGCAGTCATCGCCCTCTGGATGATCGACCATGATATCATCGCTCCCGAAATCGAAGAGTTCGGCGCCGGAACCGAATACTGGCCTTACGCCGCCGCAAGCCTGATCCTGGGAGGAATCGTCCTGTTCACCCTCAGGAAGCAGGCCAGAGACGCTTCCTGAGGGTGAGGTAAAGATCAAGATCAGTGGCGGATATCAATGAAGCCCGGTGGCCCACATTTCGGGCAGTATCGAAGGCGCCGCTTCTTTCTTGGGTTTATTTTTCTAATTTTGCCATACTAAAAGATATATGATGAATTTTGAAAAAACCAGGTACTACCTGCAGTCAGTACGTTCCGGACAGGTATTCGGAGACACCGGCTGGACCCTGGATGCACCCGGCGAAACAATCCCCTCGCTGATCAGGGCTGTCTATGAAAACCGTCAGCTGGTGGTAAGGGATGACCAGCCCGGATTGTACAAATTTGGCGACTGGCTGCCCATTCAGCGGATACTGGAAGGCTCCTCGGCGCCGGTAACCTACAAAAGTGAAAAACTGGCCCGAAAACTGGGGCTCGAAAATCTGTGGATCACCTTCAGCGGGTGGTGGCCTGAAAGGGGGGCTCTCATGCAGACCTGTTCCTTCAAGGAAACCGAGGCTTACTCGGTTTGCGCCCGCATGGACTCCCGAAATGAAAAGATCCTGGTGGTCGCTTCTGCCGGGAATACATCGCGTTCCTTTGCCAAAGTATGTTCCGAAAACAAGATTCCGCTCCTCCTCTGCGTCCCTGAGGACAACCTGAACGCCCTCTGGTTTCGTGAACCGCTGAACGATTGCGTGAAACTGGTGTGCAGCAAAAAGGGGTGTGACTATTTCGATGCCATTCATCTGTCAACCCTTATCGCCTCCGTTGATGGATTTATCGCCGAAGGCGGGGCAAAAAATGTTGCCCGTCGCGATGGAATGGGAACCACCCTCCTCTCTGCCGTCACGACCATCGGCGAAATCCCTGACTGCTATTTCCAGGCAGTGGGCAGCGGAACGGGCGCCATCGCCGCCTGGGAAGCCAACCTCCGCTTTCTAGCTGACGGCCGCTTCGGCAAAAGAAAAATGAAACTCCTGGTTTCTCAGAATGCTCCTTTCACTCCCATCTACGACGCCTGGAAAGCAGGCTCCCGGGACATGCTTCCCCTCGATGAACAACTCGCCCGTACACAGGTGGAAACCATAGATGCCAAAGTGCTCTCCAACAGAAAACCACCTTACTCCCTGGCAGGCGGACTTTTCGATGCACTTACCGATTCGGGGGGAGACGTGCTGGCTGTCACCAACGAGAAGGCCAGGGATGCCGCCCGCCTCTTCCGGGAAACCGAGGGAAATGACATACACCCTGCCTCCGCAGTGGCCACGGCTTCCCTCGTCGAGGTCGCCTTACAAAACAGGGTGGCCAAAGATGCCATTATCATGCTCAACATCACCGGAGGCGGGGAGGAAAGATACAAGGCTGAAAACAAACTCTGGTATCTCAAACCCTCCCTGGTTTTTCCCGCCGATCCCGATCCCGCTGAAGTGAAAGACAAAGCCTCCAGGCTGTTCCGCTGATTCCCGGCTCTTTTGCGCCGCCTGATTTTTTGATGACCTGAAAAAACCATAAATACCTGCGAAACCATGAAGCGCCCGTTCTTTCTTTTTGTTCTGTTTCTTTTCCACCTGCAGTTGTCAGCTCAGCCCTATCCGTTTCAGGATACCCGCCTTACTGAAGAGGAGCGGCTCGACAACCTGATCTCCCTGATGACGAAAGAAGAAAAAGTAAGCTGCCTTTCAACACGGCTGTCCGTTCCCCGCCTGGGGATAAGAGGGACACGCACGGTGGAGGGACTGCACGGACTGGCGCTCAGCGGACCGGCAAACTGGGCCGTCAAAGGGAAGGGGGCATCGCCCACTACCACCTTTCCCCAGGCCATCGGGCTTGCACAGATGTGGGATCCGGAAATGATGACGCAGATAGCTTCTCTGGAAGCCGAGGAGGCCCGTTTTCTGGCCCAGAATCCCCGCTACGGAAGCGCCGGACTGATAGTTTTTGCTCCCAATGCCGACCTGGGCAGGGATATCCGCTGGGGCCGCACCGAAGAATGTTTCGGAGAGGATGCCTTCCTTGCGGCATCCCTGACGACCGCTTTCGTGAAAGGACTTCAGGGGGACCACCCGAAATATTGGAAAACAGCCTCCCTGATGAAGCACTTCCTGGCCAACAGCAACGAAAACAACCGGACCGTCAACTCTTCCGATTTCGACGAACAACTCTTCAGGGAATATTACGGATATGCCTTTTACAAAGGGATTACCAAAGGGGGTTCCCGCGCTTATATGGCCGCCTACAACAAATACAACGGCATCCCTTGTACCGTCCACCCGGTGCTGACAAATACCACCGTCAACGAATGGGGCCAGAATGGTATCATCGCTACCGACGGCGGCGCCTTCAGGCTGCTGCTCACCGCCCATCAATATTATCCTGACCTCACCGTTGCCGCTGCCGCATGCATCAATGCCGGCATCACCATGTTCCTGGATAATTACCGGGAACCGTTGAACAAAGCCCTGGAGACCGGACTCATCAGTGAAAAGGATATCGACAGGGCAGTACGGGGAAACCTGCGGGTGATGCTCCGGTTGGGATTGCTCGACCAATCGCCCGAAAATCCATATTCCGCGATCGGGATCGTCGACACCATCGCCCCCTGGACCAAGCCGGAGACCCATCAACTGGTACGAGAGGCCACCGCCCGGTCACTGGTTCTGCTGAAAAATGAAAACCGGCTGCTGCCTCTTGATAAAGAAAAAATCAAATCGATAGCCGTGGTAGGTCCCCGGGCCGATGTGGTGATCTCTGACTGGTATGCCGGCACCCCGCCCTACGCCGTCACCCCACTTCAGGGGATCCGCCGGGTCGCAGGAGAAGGGGTGAAAGTCTTATTTGCCATGAGCAACAAAGCCGATTCGGCGGTTATCCTGGCATCACAAGCCGACGTTGCCATCGTATGCCTGGGAAACCACCCCCTGGGGTATGGCCTGGGATGGGGTCAGAACCAGGTGGCCAGCGACGGCCGCGAAGATGTCGACCGCCAGGCAATCTCCCTGGAACAGGAAGACCTGGCAAAACTGGTGCTGGCTGCCAACCCCAACACCATCCTCGTCATGGTATCCAGCTTCCCCTATGCCATCCCCTGGTCAAAGGAAAATATTCCTGCCATCGTCCACATCACCCAGTCAAGCCAGGAACTCGGAAATGGCCTGGCCGATGTCCTTTTCGGTTCTGTCAGTCCGGCAGGCCGACTGGTTCAGACCTGGCCTGAATCCATCGAACACCTCCCCCCGATTCTCGATTACGACATCCGGAACAACCGTACGTATATGTACACAAGGCACAAACCCCTGTTCCCCTTTGGATACGGCCTTTCCTATTCCGACTTTGAATATTCGAAACTCCGGACCGATAAAAAAACAGCATGTGAAGGGGATACCGTCTGCATCTCTTTTCTGCTCAGAAACAGCGGCCGATTCGACAGTGACGAAGTTGCCCAGCTCTATGTCTCCTTCCCGGGGTCGAAGGTCAAAAGACCCCCCATCACACTGAAAGGATTCAAAAGAGTGCACATCCGCAGCGGGGAAACCCGGAAGGTGACCATCCTCCTGCCGGCAGAAGAGCTGAAATACTGGGATGACCAGGAAAAAACCTTCGCCCTGGAAAAGGGAAGCGTGGCATTTTTTGTGGGAGGATCGTCTGCCGACCGGCGATTAATCGGACAACTGAAGATCAACTGAGCAGGCGGCAAGGCACAAAATTAAAATCCTGTTTTTCAGGAAATAAGTATACATTTGTAGGAAATGAACCAAAAAACCAAAGCGATATGAAAGGCAAAATTATTATGTTTATTTTACTGGCAGCCATTTTATTCAGCGGCTGTTCGCCATACAAGGACTACTCGGGTGTTCCTTACGAAGATCCCACCGGGAAAGCCTGGGAAAATCCGCTGGTTAACCAGATTAACCGGGAAGCTCCCCGCGCCCACTTCATTCCCTATACCACGCTGGAGCAAGCCCGGGAGGATAACAAATGGAACTCCCCGCTGGTGATGTCACTCCACGGAATTTGGAAATTCAAGTTGGCACAACATCCTTCGCAACGGCCATTCTGGTTTTTCAAGAACAACTATGACACCCGCAAATGGGATGAAATCACTGTTCCGGGCAATTGGGAAAAACAAGGATTTGATTACCCCATTTATGTCAACGTGGTGTACCCCCATAAGGCTACCCCACCCGTCATAGAAGGGGATTACAATCCGGTGGGATCCTATAAAAGAACCTTCGGGGTGCCTGCAACCTGGAAGGGGAAAGAGGTTTTCCTCCATGTGGGTGCCGTCAGTTCCAACATGACCCTCTGGATCAATGGGGAATTCGTGGGTTATAGCGAAGACAGCAAGACCCCGGCGGAATTCAACATCACCAAATTCCTCAAAAGAGGAGAGAATTCCATTGCAATGGAAGTATTCCGCTGGTGCGACGGTTCATACCTCGAAGACCAGGATTTCTGGCGAATGAGCGGTATTACCCGCGACATTTTCCTGCAGGCACGAAATCCGCAACACATTCGTGATTTCAGGGTCTGGTCAGGCCTGGATTCAACCTATCAAGACGGCATTTTAAATTTAAGTGTCGAGTTGTTAAATTCCGCAGAAAACAGCGTTCCCGTCACACTTGAATTTGAGTTGAACGACGGCGCAAATACGTTGGTTTCTTTTTCGCGCGATCTGGAAACACCGGAGGCACATCGCCTTTCGGTTTCTACAACTGATACGATCCCTGAAGTCAAAAAATGGACAGCCGAAACTCCCAACCTCTATGAGTTGCTGATCACCCTGAAAAACAAGGATGGCGAAATTCTTGAAGTGCTAAAGCAGGATGTGGGTTTCCGCACCAGCGAGATTAAAAATGGACGGTTCCACATCAACGGGCAGTATGTATATCTGAAAGGGACGAATATTCATGAGCACCATGAAAAAAACTGGCATGTGGTGGATGAGGAGACCATGCTCAAAGACATTCAGCTGATGCAATCCCACAACATCAATACCGTCCGCACCTCTCATTACCCGCAGCCTGAACTCTTCTACAAGCTTTGCAACAAGTACGGTCTGTATGTGGTGGATGAGGCCAACATCGAATCGCACGGAATGGGTTACGGCCGCCGGTCGCTGGCCAAGGATTCGGTATGGAAGGCCGCCCATCTCTACCGTACTGAAAACGTGTTTGAACGTGACAAAAATCAGCCGTCGGTAGTCATCTGGTCGCTGGGCAACGAAGCCGGCAACGGGGTGAACTTTTACGCCACCTACGACTATCTCAAATCGGTAGAGAAGAGCAGGCCCGTACAGTATGAACAAGCCCATCAGGACCGGAATACCGATATTTTCTGCCCGATGTACATGCGGATTGAACATATGGAAAAATATGCCCAAACCAATCCTGAGCGCCCCCTCATCCAATGCGAATATGCCCACGCCATGGGTAACAGCGTCGGAAATCTCCAGGATTACTGGGACGTGATTGAAAAATACGACGCCCTTCAGGGGGGGATAATCTGGGACTGGGTGGACCAGGGACTGCTCACAGAGGATGAGGAGGGAAATCCCTTCTGGGCCTATGGCGGCGATTTCGGTCCTGATACGGTTTATACCGACGGAATCTTTTGCTGCAACGGACTGGTGAATCCTGACCGCAGCGTCAAACCCCAACTGCTGGAAGTGAAAAAGGTTTACCAATACATCGGATTCAGTCCGGTGAACCTGGCGACCGGTGAAATTGCCATTGTCAACAAATATGGATTCCGGAATCTCTCCGACTTTGATTTTTTGTGGGAAGTAACCGGAGACGGGAAGGTCGTATCCTCAGGGACGCTGGCTCCCGTCAATGCCGCTCCGGGGGAGGTCGTCAAAGTAAAAACGGAATACGCCTTTGATCCGCAGCCCGGAACGGAATATTTCCTGACCCTCCGGGCAAAGCAGCGGGAGCCTCACGGCTTGGTGGAAGCCGGTTGGGAAGCCGCCGCTGAGCAATTCACCCTCCCTTATTATGAAAAAGCACCCGAAACCCTGGTAAAAAAACTCCCCGCAGTCAGCGTTTCGGAAACCGAAACTTCCGTGACGGTTTCCGGAGAAGGGTTCACCGTGGCTTTCGACAAGAGCACCGGCATCATGACCAGCTATAAAAAGGGAGATACCGAATTTCTGAAACTGGGTCTTATTCCCGACTTCTGGCGGGCACCTACCGACAACGATTTCGGTAACGGCCTCAACAAGCGTAGCAGAGTGTGGCGCAAAGCCGGGGAAACCCGCAAAATCAAAGAAATCAAGGTGATGCACCAAGGTCCGGCCGCCCGGGTAACCCTGAATTTCGACCTGGTGAACGAAGCCGGTGAACCTATCGCCGCTTACCAGTCAGCCTATACCATTTATGGCTCGGGCGACATCAGGGTTGACAATCATTTCAAAATGACAAAAGATGGATTGCCCGAAATTGTGCGCATGGGGATGAACCTCCTCATGCCGCGCCACTTCGACCAGATCACTTGGCTGGGGCGCGGACCGCAGGAAAATTACCAGGACCGCCGCACCGGCGCATTCGTTGGATTATACAAAATGCCTGTGGCTGATTGCTACTTTCCGTATGTCCGCCCCCAGGAAAACGGAAACCGCACCGACGTCCGCTGGGCCGCCGTCACCGATGCCAACGGAAGCGGACTTCTCTTCAAGGGGTTGCCGCTCCTGGAAGTCACTGCCCACCACCAGATCATGGAAGACTTCGAATCACCGGTGAATTCGGTAGGCAGGTTTTCCGACGGGCAAAAAGTGGTCAACCGCCATGTCAATGACGTAAAACCCCGCGACCTCACCTCCGTCAATATCGACTTCAAACAGATGGGCGTCGGAGGCGACAACAGCTGGGGCGCCTGGACTCACGATCAATACCGTCTCACCAGAAAAGAATACAATTACTCCTTCCTGATGCGCCCCGTCAAAGCGGGTGACGACCTGGCTGAAGCCGGAAAACTCTCCTTTATTCTCTAAGGTACCAAGGAGATAATTCACCCGATATTTTATCCAGAAGCCGCCTCCCTCACGGGGCGGCTTACTTTTGATGCAAAATACCAATTTCTGGCTGACGGTGTTATCCTGAACTTTCCAGGTCACCTCCCGCCGGCAGGCGATGGTCACTGAACCGGAAGAGGGGTGGCGGCAAGAACGAGCCTGGCTTTTTTCACTCCTTTGGCCGACGCCTCAAAGAGGATTTCTCCGGGGGTCTCCGAAGCCTGAACCAGGGCGGTGAGTTGCCCGCTGAAGAGGGGCATTGCCGGCGACTGAAAGGGGGTCAAGCACACCGGATTGCCGTTGGCCGCCACCTTATAGTGACCGGCGCCCTTCACCGAACAGGAGATCTCACGGCTGTCGTGCGGACAAAGGTTTCCCTCCTTGTCTACCACCCTGACATTGATGAAGGCAATATCGCGGCCGTCGGCCCCGATGACGCTCCGGTCAGCCGACAGTTCGATATGGTGCGGCTTCCCTGCCGTGCGCATCTCCTTCACCTCAGCCTCTTTTCCTTGCCCGTCATAGGCCACCACTTTTACCGTCCCCGGTTCATAGCGGGTCTCCATCCACATCAGGCGGTATCTTTTCTGGCGGTCGAACGACTCCTGCGAAGCCTTGTTGTCGCTTCCCTCAAGTGTGATCGTGAGATCCTTGGTGCGCCGCCCCTGGCTTTTCCCGTTAATGAAGAGTTCCGCCGAAGGATAGCTAGTGTATACCATCACGGGAACCACCTCGCCCTCCCGGCCCTGCCAGTTCCAGTGAGGCAGGATGTGGAGGGTGGATGCCTTGTCGTTCCAGTGGCTTCGGTAGAGGTAATAGCGGTCCTTGGGGATCCCCGCCAGGTCAACGATTCCGAAGAGGGAGCTATGACTCGGCCAGTCGGTATAGTAAGGGGTGGGTTCCCCAAGGTAGTCGAAGCCGGTCCACACAAACTCCCCGATACAGTATTCCAGGTCTTCGTGCTGGATGAAGTTGTCTTCGGGGAGGTCTGACCAGTTGCAGTGTTCCAGGTCGTAAGAAGAACTCTGGTGATCGTCATATTTGGCCATGGAGCAGCGCACCGCCGGTAGCTTGTAAACACCGCGGGAACTCACCGTGGAGGCTGTCTCGGCACCCAGGACAATCTCCTGAGGCAGTTTCTTAAAGGCATCACGGTAGCGGTGCGAGCGGTAATTGAAGCCGGCCACGTCCATGACCGCCGCAAAATTATTGGCAGCCACCACATCCACATGGTCCATCCCCTGGGTCACCGGACGGGTGGGATCCTCGCGGTGGCAGATGTCCTGAAGAAACCTGGCGATCTTGGGCCCGTTGGCAGTGCCCTGATCGGGAACCTCGTTGCCGATGCACCACATCACCACGCTGGGGTTGTTCCGGTAGTGGCGCACCAAATTCGTCAGGTCCTTTTCCGCCCATTCGTCAAAATAGATATGATAGCCGTTTTTCATCTTGGGGGATTTCCATTCGTCAAAAGTTTCGGCCATGATCATCATTCCCATTTCGTCGCATGCCCTGACCAGTTCGGGAGCCGGCATGTTGTGGGAAGTGCGGATGGCATTGGCGCCCATCTCCTTCATGATGCGGACCTGCCTGCGGATGGCAGCATCGTTGACGGCGGCCCCCAAAGGCCCCAGGTCGTGATGGTTGCACACCCCTTTGAACTGCGTCCTTTTGCCGTTGAGGAGGAACCCCTTCCCGGGGATCACCTCCAGGGTGCGGATGCCAAAGGGGGTGGCATATTCGTCACTCAGGATCTCACCGTCATAGAGCCGGGAAACAGCGGTATAGAGGTGAGGATGTTCCGTATCCCACAGGACGGGTTGCTCCACCACCAGCTGCTGTTCGACGACGCCTTCATCATAGCGGGAAAGCCCGCTTTTCGCCGAGGCCACCTTGCGCCCCCGCGCATCGAGGATATCGGTCACCAGGGAGACGGAAGCGATATCCAGGGCAGCCGGTTTTTCCACCGTGGTGCGTATCACCACCCGGGCAAAATCATCCCTGACCACCGGGGTGGTCACCCGGGTTCCCCAGACAGGAATGTGAAGGTTGGACGTGACCAGCAGATGAACGTTCCGGTAAATTCCGGCTCCCGGATACCAGCGTGACGATTCCGGATAGTTCTCAAGCCTGACCGCAAGCAGGTTTTCCCTGCCGGGATCCAGGAATTCCGTGATGTCAAAATGAAAGGTGTTGTAGCCAAAAGGCCAGAAACCTGCTTCCTTTCCGTTGACGAAAATCCGGGCATTGCTCATGGCCCCGTCAAAGATGAGGCTGGCCCGCTTTCCCGGGCCGAAACCGGGAACCGCAAATTTCAATCTGTACCATCCCACGCCAATAAAGGGCAGTCCGCCCGTACGGCCAGCATGCGCCAGCGCCTGCTGCTGACCGTCCTGCTCAATGGCCATCCGCTGAAGGTCGTTGTTGGCATCAAAGGGACCGCAGATCGCCCAGTCATGGGGCACCGTAACCGGTTGCCAGGAATCATCCTCAAAACCGGGGAGCATGGCACCGGCAGGATCCTCACGCGTGAACCGCCATCCCTTTTCCAATAGAACTTCAGTTCGTGCAGTTTGGCCAGTGCAAACCGTATACCACAAGCTGATATACAGAATAGTGAATGCAATTTGTTTCATGATTTCCCTAATTATGTGGCAGAAACAAAAATAGCATTTTACCCGGATGAATATGAAAAAACCGGATTCGAATAAAACCCGCCTGGCGAACCCTGATCCTTTGCGGGGCACTCCTGATCTTCATCACTTTCGTATGGGAATACTCCGTTCTGATTTTAATAATATGGCTTTCACAGGAAAAGGAGGCAGAAGTGAAAGCATAAGCCTTACGGAAACCATCAACAACTACGTCCCACAATGGTTCAACCGGCCGCTGTTTATTGCGGGTGAAGCAATGATCCTGTACGCCCTTGCCTTGGCGGTACGCCGCTGTGGATCAGCCAGCTGACACCAAAAGCAATATTGGCCCCCTTGCTGTCCAGAATATTGATCGCGTTGAGGTTGTCAGTAGCTGCAAAAACCTGAACCCTGGGCCAGGTGTATGCCGCTCCCAAACCAATGTTGTATAATGAGTTGTTGTAATACGACCACGTGCCTGAAATGGAAAGCCTCCTGACAGGGGTGTATACGGTCCCGCAGGTGATTCCCCAGAAAACACCATCGTAGGAAAAAACCATCTTTGCCAATGCATTGAAAGAGAGCTTGACAGAGTGGAGATAATTCCATCCCAGATAGGATTTGGCCGACAAACGGGTATTGAAAGGCTCATTGCTTTTTTCAGGCAAAAATAGAGACTGCAGGGTATCGGTATATTGCCTGAGGTAATCCCTGGCATCGAAATCTCTGAAATCCCCGGCTGAAAAATAAAAACCGTCAAAAATGTACGATCCCGAAGAACTCAGCTGCTGGGGCGACTTCCCCCAATGGATAACGCCCACATCATTCAGAGAACCCGACAAGGTCATCCGGTTGCCGATATCAGCAATAAATCCGATATCGGCGCCAATCCCGTAATTCGCCGGAGAAAAAAAGAACCACGACAATTGTTTGTCGAGCTCCTCCTTGTCCACCTCAATCCTGTTGTTGTCCCCCTCTTTCTTCACTACCGGCGCCGATAACTTTATCAGGGCGTCTGTTTTGAGGGTGGACTGCGAAAAGTCGTCCTTTGTGTCAACGGAAGCCAGGAATTGCGTGGTTTTCACAGCCATCTGACCGTGCAGAAGCTTGAGATGGATTCCAGCAGAAAAACGGCTTGACAGTTTCCCTGAAAGGCCAAACATATATTCGGTATAGAGGACGCCATCCAGGTTGTAATTATCCAGATCTATTTTCCTGGGTTTGTTGCCTGCGATATCGGCATTTCCATAACGTAAACTGACAAATGACTTTGGGAAGGAGAAACAGGCGCCGACCCTCCGTGAAATGGAAACACTCGCATAGTTCCCGCCTTTCAAAACTTTCCCTGCAAAAAAATAGTTCAGGGAACCGTCTGCTGAAATCGTATTGCTCTTTTTCAGTTTTTTTTCGATAGTTTCAAAATCCCAGTAGAGAATGGTATCCCGGGCCCCTTCACCCCTGTTGAATGCCGTGTTGAAGGTGAGGGATGAATTCGACAGGGAAAGCCCGACGGAAGGACTTATGATAACTACGGAACGGTTGTAGGAATATGCGGGATTCAATTGATGATTGTAAGGATATATCCCCATGAAATAGAGAGTCTTATCCTGAGCTGAGACCAACGAGGCAAATAAAAGCGCTATCGCAAAAACGATCGGTTTCAGTCTCATATCCCCTCACAATTTGACCCGGGTATAACCAATGATCTCTAACTCCAGGCTTTGGGAGTGGTTGAAATCAACAATCGCGGAATCGTTTCCTGATGTAAAGAAAGTCGCCCGGACATTTATTTGTGTGGCATTTTTTAATTTGCTTATTTGTGCATTGTTCTTATCCACCCATATGACCGATTCTGAAGGAATTGCCGGTGTAAGTGCTCCTTTGATCTGCGCCGGTGCAGTGAAAAGGGAATCAAGGGTCCGGGCGTTACTATCTGTGAAATAAGCCTGCATTCTCATTTCCAGGGGAAAATGATTTTTAACCTTTACCTGCAACTTTAAAAGATCGATATTTTTGTCGACATTATTTAGAAAAGAAAGGTCGGCCTGACTGGTGTTGGTGATTCTGACCTGATTTAAACTGAAGCGCAGCGGTATATCCGCCTCAACATGCAAGGCCAGGGTATCGTCTTCGGTCATGAAATTATAGGAACCCGTTTGATAAGGATCCAGAATTACTTTCCCTCCTACCTCGAATTTCTCGGGGAGTTTGCTGAAAAGAAGATCAATATTGCTCCAGGGCTCAATCTTCAGTTTATTCTCCGAATAGCTCCTCTCCTCTCCAAAAGGTGGAGAGTCAATATAGACGGACTCCTGAATCCCGGTAACCTTCATGACGGAATCTTTCCGGTACAGGTTGAATTCGATGGAATCAATCAGGAAAGGAACTCCTATCTGATTCAGGATGATGATATTAATTTGAGGATCATCCAGGTCAAGAAACACTTCATCATTCTCGATCAGGTCATAGGAATTCAATGATTTCTCCATGGGTCCGAAAACACGTGTCAGGGATCCGATTTTGCCATATGCGGCATGGATATCCAAACCGGAAAGTTTAACGGCGATCTCGGGGGCGGAAACATTGTCCCCGGAACTTCTGGTGGTGATTTTATAGCCCAGGATGATGGTGAATACCCCTTTGGAAGTAGGCGTGGTATTGATTTTCAGCTTGCAATTTTTAAGGCTGAAAGCCACTTTATGGTTGGACACAGAAGGTCTGAAGCCGGAGAATCCGAGGGTCTTTCCGTTGGCGTCAGTCAGGTCAGGCAAGTTAATCGACAACTCCGCATCGTAATGCTCCCAGGTGCGCAAATCAAATTCGATGTTTCCGTCGTTCAACAGCAATGTGTCTATCTGATGATCAAAATTCATGGAATCGAATAACATCCTGAAATAGGTGACCGGGCTCTCTATGGAAAAGCCCCCAGGTGGCTTTGGAAGGATGAAGGATTCATCCAATTGAGCGGCTGATTCGAATGAATCAAGCAACAATTCGCTTAAATCGAGGGCCGTCAGTTCCTGTTTGACATAGAGATGAAGGATTCCGTGTTCATCGGGATAGATGAAAAGGGAGGAATCCTGTTCCGGCTTGAAAGCCTCCGCCAGGGAAAGTGTTGCTTTGGCAACGGGCAGGGCAAACTCAGGGGAAATATTCCAATCAACCTCCTTTACTTCTTTCAGGTCTCCGATACAGGAGCATAAAAACAGAAACAAAAAGAGAGGTGGCAGAGATTTGCTGTTTCTTCTTATCCTTTCCATTGCAGGATTCTGATTGGCTGATCAAAAATATAAATTTTTCACGCCTTTTTTAAATCGGAACCCGAAAAAAATGGTCTTGAATCGCGGCATCGATTTTCCAAAAAACAGGTGTCGAAATTGGTAATTCAGCCTGATTTTGATAGATTTGTCTGTTGACAATATATCATATTCTTATACCTATGAGAAAGATTTCACTTTTCTTCTTCTGCATTTTGTTTGCTGTGATAGTCCTGAATGCTCAACAAGCCAGACGACCTGATCCACAACCAGTTCCCGAAACCGCTGAAAAATTCAAGGTAGGAATGGCCGGGTATACCTTCGTGAAATTTGACCTGGACAAAACCCTTGAAACCATGCAGAAAGCCGATGTCCGTTATCTCTGCATCAAAGATTTTCATCTCCCCCTGAAAAGCAATGAGGATGAGATTGCAGCATTCCATGCCAAACTCGCTTCCAAAGGGGTGAAGGGTTATGCCGTCGGGCCCATTTACATGCGATCGGAAGCTGAAATCGACAATGCTTTCCAATATGCCAAACGCGTGGGAGTAAATATGATCGTCGGCGTGCCCGACTACGAGCTGCTCCCTTACGTCGAAAAGAAGGTAAAGGAATATGGATTTCATTACGCCATTCACCTTCACGGGCCTGACATGCCTCTTTATCCCGATGCCGACGATGTATGGAACAATGTCAAAAACCTGGATCCCCGGATCGGCATATGCCTCGATATCGGCCACGATACCCGCAACGGGAAAAACCCCGTGAAAGACCTGAAAAAATACCACTCCCGGGTTTTTGACATTCACATCAAGGATGTGACGGGTACTACCAAAGCAGGATACTCTGTCGAAATCGGCCGCGGGGTGATTGACATTCCCGCTTTTGTAAAAATGCTCCGCAAGGTGGGATATACCGGCGTCTGCAGCCTCGAACACGAAAGAAACATGGACGATCCCTTCATGGGGATCGCCGAATCGATCGGTTACTTCAGGGGTGTGATTGCGGCCACCCAAAAATAAGAGAGACAAAAAGGTGATTACGGGGATCCAATAACCTCACAAAAAACGAATCCATGCGCATCGTAACAAATTCTAACATCTTTATTTTGGGAATGGCGCTTGCCCTTGCCCTTTCCTCATGTCATTATGACCGGGAAGTTTTTCGGAAGCCCGGTGGTCGGGAAGTGGTAGCTTTTCGTGCGGTACAATTCCCCCTGACGGAAGTGAAGCTTCTGGACGGTCCTTTCTATCATGCCACCAGGATGAACCTGGTTTCCCTGCTGAACTACCAGCCCGACCGGCTGCTGGCCAAATTCAGGACGGAAGCCGGCCTGGAACCAAAAGCAGAACATTATCACGGGTGGGAAGACAATACCATCGCCGGCCACACCCTGGGGCATTACCTGAGCGCCTGCGCTCTGATGTACCAAACCACCGGGGATACCGAATTCCTAAAGCGAGTGAACTACATGGTGGATGAGCTTGCCGCCTGCCAGGAAGCCGACGGTGACGGCTATATCGGCGCCTTCCCAAAAGGGAAGCAGATCCTCGAAGAAGAGGTTGCCCGGGGAAACATCAGGTCACAGGGATTTGACCTGAATGGAATCTGGGTCCCTTATTACACACAACATAAGGTACTGATGGGTTTGATGGATGCACATTACCGCTGCGGAAACCAAAAGGCCCTTGCGGTAGCGGTCCGGTTCGCCGACTGGCTGGCAACGGTGGTGGAGAACCTTACCGATGACCAGATCCAGAAAATGCTGAATTGCGAACATGGTGGCATCAACGAGGCCCTGGCGGAGATCTATGCCGCCACGGGAGAGGAAAAATACCTCTCCCTCTCCCGGGTTTTCCACCACAGGGCGATCTTGGATTCCCTGGCCCACGGAAAGGACATTCTTCCCGGAAAACATGCTAACACCCAGATTCCCAAATTTGTGGGACTGGCACGCCGTTATGAACTTACCGGCAGTGAAAAGGACCGCAAGGCCGCAGAATTCTTCTGGAACCGGGTGGTCAACCACCACTCCTATGTGACAGGCGGTCATTGCGACCACGAATATTTCGGCCCGCCCGACACCCTGCGCAACCGGCTCAGCAGTGAAACCTCCGAAACCTGCAATGTATACAACATGCTGAAACTGAGCAGTCATCTCTTCTCCTGGGAAGCTTCTCCCTCAGTGGCTGACTTTTACGAAAGAGCGTTGTTCAACCACATCCTCTCCTCTCAGCATCCCGGGGATGGCAGGGTGATATATAACCTCTCACTCGAAATGGGGGGATACAAGGAATACCAGGATCCTTTCTGGTTCACCTGCTGCGTGGGAACCGGCATGGAAAACCATTCCAAATACGGGGAAAATATCTACTACCACAACAAAAAAGAGTTGTTCATCACCCAATTCATCGCCTCCGAATTATCATGGAAAGAAAAGGAACTGACCATCACCCAGAAGACAATGTTCCCTGAAGAACAAGCAACAACACTGGAAGTCAGCTGCCCGTCACCCGTCACCCTGACCCTGATGATCCGGTATCCCTCGTGGGCGGAAAAAGGAATGACGATCAGGGTAAACGGAAAAATCCACAATCATAAAAACAGCCCCGGAAGTTTTATTAACGTGCAGAGAAACTGGAAAAACGGCGATCGCGTCACCATTGAGTTTCCCTTTTCTCTCCGCCTGGAGACGATGCCTGATGACAGCAACAGGGTAGCCCTTATCTATGGTCCGCTGGTTCTTGCCGGTGACCTGGGCCCTGTTGATGATTCCGCCGCCAACCATCCGCAGTATGTACCCGTGCTGATGACCGGCAACCGCAACCCTGCCGACTGGACCGAAGCCGTACAGGGATCACCCAACACTTTCCGGACCATAAACACCGGCCGTCCTTCTGAAATCCTTTTCCGTCCCTTTTTCCAACTTCACGACAGGAGATATTCGGTATATTTCGATCTTTTCGACGAACTAAAAAACACGAAATATTGATTCAAAGGCACCGTCTTCTTTTTCTTTTTGCCCCCTTTGTATTGCTGGTTCTTGCTGCAAATGCCCAGGATGCCGGTTTTTCACAGTTTTATTCCAACCCCCTTTATCTGAATCCTGCATTTTCGGGAACCCTGGGGGTGCCCCGCGTGAACCTCCAGTATCGCGATCAGTGGCATGGGTTGACCGACGCCTATGTGACCCAGAGCGTAGCTTTTGATATGCCGGTAGAATCGCTCCAGGGAGGCATCGGATTCAACCTGGTCAGGGACGCACAGGCCAATGGTATGCTCGTCGGACTGCAGGCTGATTTTATCTACTCCTCTATTTTCAAGTTGTCAGAATACTTGTGGTGCTCAGGAGCCCTCGAAGCCGGATACCACCAAAACCGCCTTAACTGGAACAGACTGGTATTTCCCGACGATGTCGATCCCTACACCGGCAATTATACGCCCACCACGGAAATCCCTCCCGGAGACACGGAATTCCACTTTGCCGATTTCGCCGCCGGAATCCTGGTTTTCGGGGAGAAAATGTTCGCCGGCATGGCCGTGCACCACCTTTCGCAACCCCTTCAAAGCTGGGACCGCAATGCAAAGGAGTACGGAAAACTTTACCGGAAATATTCCCTCCATTTTGGCACCCGCATCCCCATTCACGAGCATGGCTACTGGCGTAAGACCTTCGACCTTTCACCACAGGTGGTGCTTATGCACCAGGGGAATTTCAGCCAGTTCAATTACGGCATGCTGGCAAATTACAGCGGTTTTACTGTGGGTACCTGGTTCCGCCAGGACCTGACCTTCCATTATGATGCGCTGATCTTACTGGTGGGCTATATGAAAAAAAGATGGCATTTTACCTATAGTTATGATTTCACCATCTCAGGACTGGGGGTTCAATCGGGCGGTACCAGCGAAATCTCGCTGGGATTCCTGCTGAAGGACTTTCTTCATCACACTGCTTTCCCCTATTATCGCCCTTATCACGACTACATCGGGGAATAATGTAACATTAACCCAAACAAAACCTTATACCTGGAGTCTTACATAGGGTTCTGCCACTGATCTTAATCTAAACCTCAATCCCAACCTTCTTCAGGCACCGTCATCGTCAGACAAAGGTGACTTTGACGACCGAAATCCGAAGCCTCATGGATCACCGCAGTTTTATCTCACCAGCATCACCTGACCCTTCCGGGAGTGGCGGAATCCCTGAATGTCGGTATAATCCATCTTCCAGACATAATTTCCCAAGGGGGCATCCTTCCCGTTTTTCATTTTCCCGGTCCAGGGGTGGTCAAGGTTTTTCGATTCGAAGACCATCTCCCCCCAGCGATTGAAAACCTGAAGATGGACAAACGCCGGATCAACGCCCAGGATAACGGGAAAGAAGGTCTTGTTGTTATCGGAGACCTGGCTGTCGGGCCGGAATGCATTCGGGGCGTATACATCGAAAGGCAGGATCTCGATACCCATGGTGAAGGTATCGGTGCATTGATCAACATAAGCGATTAATTCGGCCTGGTAATGTCCAAGCGAAGTATACCGGTGCTCCGGATGTTCTTCATTTGAAAAGGAACCATCCCCGAAATTCCACCGATAACTGTCAGCCCAAAGGGAATTGTTCGTAAACGACAGGTTGGCGTGATCCAGCAAGGCCACCGGGTAGTTCACCTCAAAATCCGCCACCGGATGGATTTTGAAATATACGGAACCTGTAACAGGACATCCATAGTGATCATATGCCCGTACTTCGTACACACCTGTCGTATCTGCCACAATCCTTTGCGTGGTTGCCTCCCCGGGAGTCCATTCATAGCTGCGGTACCCCCCGCCGGCATCCAGCACAACGGAACTCCCCGGACAACCCAATATTTCCCCTCCCAGGTTTACCGGAGGAGGATCATCAACAATGATCTCGATCTCATCAGTTTGAGTGCAAACTTTGTCCGAAGTACCAGCCTCCACCCTGTACAACCCCGACGTTGAAACCGTCAGGGTACTTTCCGTTGAACCATCATTCCATTGATAATAATCAAAATAGGGGCCAGCATCGAGCAATACCTGATCCCCGGGGCAAATGACCAGAGTATCTCCCTGCGGACTGAGATTGGGATGATCTGCCAGGCTCTCACTCAGGTTCAGGACCAGGTTAAGATTAAAACCGACACCATAGCCATAAGCTTCATTTCCGCCAAAACCATATACATAAGCGATAAAACCCTTGTTGGGAGTGATGTTCCGTAACCGCCAGGTACCCTGGCTCAGGGGAAGTTGGGCATAGGCATACTTGCCGTTCGGGTAGGTTCTGAAAGAACTACTGCTTATCATATCTCCCGAAAGTTCCATGTGACCTGTCTCTGAAACAGGCACCACCACATTCACATAATAAACCCTCATCAGGGTAGATTCATAGGCTACGAAGGTCACATCATTCTTGGCCTGACTCACAGGGTTCAGTATAACCATAAAACCATCCCCGTTCTTCACCTTGTCATTGCTTTTAGACTGGCTGTACTGAGCAACCAAAATAGGTTTATCAGCAAAAATCCTGGCCGGCTGGTTCATAGCAAATTCCTTGAATTCCGCTTTTTGAAGAACCGGATATTTGGTGTTATTGATGTAAAAAGTAGTATTGTCCTGCATGGCCATTACCCTGAAATAATCCTTACTCCTCCCCGATAATGGCACGGTATAATATTCCCTGCCCCAGGCGGTGACAGGCGGCATCTGCTCATACAGATGATCCCAACCCCCGTTGGGGGTTTCAAAGGGTATGGTCGTACTGAAAGAACCTGAAAAAACAGCCACCGGCTTGTCGGAAGAGACAATACTCCCTGTGAGATCGCCAAGCAGTGACTGTACCTGGTACAAATCCCCCCTGTTCATAATAACGGTGATTGGCTTCCCTTTGACGTTCGGTCCATCGGGTTCTTCGGAAGGAGTAATCCTTACCGTCGTGCTGTCCTCCGAAGCAACAATGACAAATTCGCTGTTGCGCCCATGCTCAGGATCCGGAATGGGGCTCCTGTCAGAAGTGTAAATATGCGGTTTGTAGCACATCGTCAGGTACTCGGTCCCCAAAGATCCAACAGGGTATATGACCGCGACATCCGAGGAATTGTCATCATGGTTCAAGGCATATACGTTGACCGGATTGTCAGAAACCAGGCGAATACCCATGGGAAGCAGTTCCTCAGAACTTGTCGGCTCAACCAGTTCAAAAGGGATCCTGAGCTGTTCAGAACCGTTCGCCGGCACAAAAAATGATCGATCATCATAAGGATCCTGCGAACCGCCGATGTAAACTGAAAAAGTAGCATCCAACCTGGAAGTCACTGTTATTTCCGTGTAATGATTTTTGCTGCTGCTTCTTCCTTCCATGAAGCCAAACCAGAATTCCGTACCTTCTGTGGAACGCTGACAATTCGGGTCAATCCCGTCTCCTGAGGAATTGACGAAAAAAAACAGGCAAACCAGAAAAGCCACTACTCCGGAATAGTTCATCGGAAACACTATTTTAAAAACTTAAAGTTGGCGTTTTTTCCGCAAAAATAATAACCTGTCAGGACGATAAAGGTTAAATTCCGGGGAATTCTCTAGTTTTAGTTTTCCTGAAGAGAAATTTGAGATTCTTTTCCTTAAATTTCACACTTATAATTTAAACCATGAGGATGGTTATATCGTCTAATTATATTAAATATCAAACCAAAAATCAACTTAATGAAGAAAATGTCTTTTCTGATCACCACACTCTTTGTTGTGGTTTCGATCTATGGCACTTTTGCCCAGCAGGCATTGTGGAGCCGACAGGAAATCGTATCTCCTGAAATTCATGCCGATAATTCGGTTACCTTTCGTTTTATGGCGCCTCAGGCCGGGGAGGTAAAACTCTCGGGTGACTGGATGCCTTCCGAAGGATGGGCACCCGGATCCCAGCTTATGTCAAAGGATGACAAGGGGGTATGGAGTTATACTACGGCAGCCCTGCCCTCTGATCTTTACAGCTACTGGTTCATCGTTGACGGCCTCCGGTGTACCGATCCTGCCAATGTCTACATGATCCGTGATGTGGCTTCGGTTTTCAATGTTTTCATCATTGGAGGGGGGAAAGGCGACCTTTACCAGGTGAACGACGTTGCGCACGGTACCGTAGCCCGCCGGTGGTATAATTCTCCCGGGAACGGCATGATGCGGCGTATCACTGTGTATACCCCGCCCGGGTATGAGGAGGGAAAGCAAAAATATCCCGTCTTATATCTCCTCCACGGCATGGGAGGAGATGAAGAGGCCTGGATTGCCCTGGGACGTACCTCCCAGATCCTCGACAACCTCATCGCACAGAAAAAGGCCAATCCCATGATCGTGGTGATGAGCAACGGAAACGTAGCCCAAGAAGCAGCCCCCGGAGAATCAAGCCTGGGATTCACCAAACCCACCATGCAACTTCCGAATACCATGGATGGAAAATTCGAGGAGACCTTCCCCGATATCATCCGGTTTATCGAAAACAACTACCGGGTAAGAAAGAAAAAAGAGTCCCGCGCCATCGCCGGCCTATCCATGGGAGGATACCACTCCCTCCACATCTCACGGTACTACCCCGGGACTTTCGGATATGTGGGGCTTTTCTCAGCCGCCATCATGCCCAATGAGCAGGCTACTTCAAAAGTCTATCAAAACCTGGATGCCACCCTGGAGACACAGATGAAAAACGGTTTGAACCTCTATTGGATCGGCATCGGGAAAACCGATTTTCTCTACAAAAACAATGTCGATTTCAGGGAAAAACTCGATAAAATGGGATTTAAATATACATATCTCGAAACCGAAGGCGGTCACACATGGACCAACTGGAGAATTTACCTCACCGAATATGCACAGTTGATTTTTAAATAACAGAAAAACTCCGGTTATGCCTGTACCTTTTTCAGGATATCCGGAAAAATTATAAATATGAAAAATTAAATCAATGAAAAAATCAATATTTCTGATATTCATCATGACAGCTACGGCCCTTGTGGCTGTCATTTCAGGATGCAACTCCTTATCCAGGGCACCTCGGCCGGCACTGCTTCAGAATGAGAAACAGATTCAGGAGATCATCGGGAAAATGACCCTTGAAGAGAAGGTGGAGATGCTTCACGCGAAGTATATGTTTGTATCTGCGGGAGTGGAGCGCCTGGGAATTGCCGACATGATCTATGTCGACGGTCCCTTCGGCATCAGGGAAGAGATGCAACCCAACGGTTGGGCTCCCCTGGGATGGGAAAATGACAAAGCTACGTTTTTCCCCACCGGATCAGCACTGGCGGCCACCTGGAGTCCAGGACTGGCCTATGACTACGGTACCGCAATGGCCCGGGAAGCCCGGCTCCGGGGCAAGGACATGCTCTTGGGTCCCGCCATCAACATCCAGCGTATCCCCACAGGGGGGCGTACTTACGAATACCTGAGCGAAGATCCCTTTCTCAGTGCCCATCTGTCGGTCGGGTACACCAAAGGGGTTCAGGATAACGGGGTCGCCGCATGCCTCAAGCACTACGCCCTCAACAACCAGGAAAACAACCGCGGCACCGTCAATGTCATCATCGGGGAACGCGCCATGCGCGAGATTTACCTGCCCCCCTTTCAGGCTGCCGTCACCGAAGGCGGTGCCTACGGGGTCATGGCCGCCTACAACAAGGTGAACGGTTGGTGGTGTGCTGAAAATGACATCCTGCTCAACAAAATCCTCCGCGATGACTGGGGGTTTGCCGGAATGGTCATCTCCGATTGGAACGGGACACACAGCACGGTGAATGCCATCAAAAACGGCCTCAATGTCGAAATGCCCACCAAAAGGTTTCTTGGCGACGCCCTGATCGATTCTGTAAAGGCAGGACTGGTCAGCGAAGAACTCGTCAACCAGCGTGTCCGCGAAATCCTGCGGGTAAGAATGGCCATAGATCCCATCCCTCCCGAAAAAGCCAACCTGGAAGTCACCTCACAACCCCCGCAGCAGAAAATCGCCTATGAGGTCGCCTCTAAATCGATCGTCCTGCTTGAAAACGATGGAATCCTCCCTCTCGACCTCGCCGCAAAACCCGTTATCGCGGTAATCGGCGCCAATGCCGAACAGAAAATGAGCCAGGGGGGGCTGGGAGCCGGCGTGAAAACCCTCTATGAAGTGACGCCTCTTGAAGGATTGAAGAACAAAATTGGTGATAAAGCTGAAATAATCTACGCGAAAGGGTATGAGTCCACGGCTTCCGGTTTCGGCAGTATGTTCAGAAGAAGGACCGCTGAAGAAAGAGAGAAAGAGGCCCGAGAGAAGGAAGAAAAGGCAAAAATCCTGATGCAGGAAGCCGTTGAGGTAGCCTCGAAGGCCGGTGTGGTCCTCTTCATCGGAGGGAACAACAGGACCGTCGAGACTGAGGGAAGCGACCGCAGGGACATTATGCTGCCCGCGGGACAGGATCAGCTGATCTCCGAAATCGCCCGCGTCAACCCCAACATCGTCACCGTTCTGGTCAGCGGAGCTCCCAATGATCTCACCGTGGTGAAACCCCTGTCCAGGGCCCTCCTGATCTCCTGGTTCAACGGAACCGAAGGCGGAAACGCCCTGGCCGACGTCCTTACTGGGAACATCTCCCCAGGTGGGCGCCTCCCCTTCACCCTTCCCCTGAAACTGGAGGACTCACCGGCCTACGCCTTGGGAAACTACCCCCAGGGAACGAGAGGAAGTGACGTCTTTGCCAACCTGGTGGCGCAAACTGAAAAAACGGAAAAACCGGAGGAAAAACAAATAGAAAAAGATCTGAAAAATGATCCCAACACCGCAATATACTCCGAAGAGTCGCTCATAGGCTACCGCTGGTTCGACACCAAAAAACTCCCGGTCATGTATCCGTTTGGCTACGGCCTCACCTACTCGGAATTTGAATATGCAAATCTTAAAACCGACAGGGAGAAATATGGGCAAAACGATGTCATCAAACTTTCCCTTGAATTGAAAAACAGCGGTCCGGTAACGGCCGATGAGGTGGTGCAGGCATATGTCCACCGGATTAATCCCTCCGTGGAGTGGCCTTACAAGGAGTTGAAAGCCTTCTCACGGGAAACCCTGGCTCCCGGGGAAATCCGACAGGTGACACTTGAGATTCCGGTGAAAAGTTTGCAGTACTGGGATGAAAAGCTCCAGTCCTGGAATGATGACCTTTGCAACATCGAATTGCAGGTGGGCGCCTCCGCGGGTAATGTCCTGGTGAAAAAGGAAGTGACATTGAAGTAGTCTTTTCTGTCGGCAAACACCATCGAATGGAAATAGAAACAATCTGTAAAAACAGCATATCATGACAACCAACCGTAGATCCTTTTTCAAGACTGCGGGAGCCGGAGCGGCAGGGCTCGGACTGGCTCCCATCCTATCTTTTCCGTCGTGTACCGTTTCCGGGGAGGATTCCACCCATGCCAATGACGAACAGCAGCTCTTTGTGGGCGACGATGTTGCCATTGCCGCCACCCGTTATGGGAAGGTACAGGGGTTTCTGCTCCGGGGCATTTATAACTTCCGGGGGATCCCCTATGGCGCTGATACCTCGGGAAAAAACCGCTTTATGCCTCCGCAGCCCCCGGCACCCTGGGAAGGGATCCTTCCGGCGGTATGGTGGGGCAATTCTGCCCCCCAGAACATGGATAACCGGTATGGCAACGCCTGGGCATCGTTCGTCGACCATTGGAATTACGACGACGTAAGTGAGGATTGCCTGCGGCTTAACATCTGGACCCCCGCCCTGGATGACGGAGGAAAGCGGCCGGTGATGGTGTGGCTCCACGGAGGAGGTTACACCAACGGCAATGGCATAGAACAGGATGGCTATATGGGGGAGAACCTCAGCCGTAAGGGGAATATCGTCTTCGTCTCCATCAACCACCGGCTGGGGCCCATCGGGTTCACCGACCTTTCGGGAGTCGGGGGAGAGAAATATGCCTCCTCGGGGAATGCAGGGGCCCTTGACATGGTGGCTGCCCTGGAGTGGGTCCGTGATAACATCGCAAATTTTGGTGGTGACCCCGCCAACGTGACCATCATGGGGCAGTCGGGCGGAGGCGCCAAGGTGTGCGTTCTGACCGCCATGCCTGCAGCCCGGGGTCTTATCCACAAGGCGGTTCCCCTCAGCGGAAGTTCCACGGAAGCCCTCAATCAGGAATACGCCCGCAAACTGGGGGAATATGTAGTCCGCGAGGCAGGCCTCACCCCCGCAGAAGTCGATAAATTGCAGGATATCCCCTGGAAAGAGTATCTAAGAATCGCCCAGGCGGCCACCCGGAAGATGGCAGAGGAACAACCGGCTCCCGGCATGCGGGGTGGATTTGCCCCCGTAGCCGACGGAACCCTCCTTCCCAAAGGGAAGTTCTTTAGCGATCCCGCCGGACTTTCGGCGGATGTACCCATGCTTATTTGCACTACCTTCCACGAATGGGGCATGGCCCGCACCAATCCCGAAATGGAAGCCCTCACCGCAGAAAAAGCCATTGAGATGATGAAGGGGGGCCGCGGTTTCAGGGGTGGATTCGGCGACAAAGCTCAGGAAGTCTATGAGGCTTACGCCAAAGTGTTTCCGGAGGTCAAACCCATCGAGGTGATGACCCTGGCCGCCAGCAACCGCAAGGGAGCGATCGAAACCGCCAACGCCAAAGCCAACCAACCGGCACCCGTTTATCTGGCATGGTTCGGGTGGGAACCTCCCCTCTTCAACAACCGCATGCGGGCCTTCCACTGCCTCGACATCTGCTTCTGGTACGCCAATACCGACCTGATGCTCACCCATACCGGCGGCGGCAAACGACCCCGCGCCCTTTCCGAAAAAATGAGCGGCGCCCTCCTGCAGTTCATGCGCACCGGTGATCCCAACGGGGCCGGATTGCCCCAATGGCCACGCTATACCACAGAAAATGGCGAGACCATGATCCTTGACGACACCTGCGAAGTCAAAAACGACCCCGACCGGGAGGCCCGAAGCCTGATCTGACCTCTGCCGATCAGAAGGCACGTCTCTTTTTCCGGAGGCTGCTCCGGCCTCTGGCTGACAACCGGAAGGCCGGAGCATTTCTTACCGGCAGATTTATTAATAATCTTTCCGCAAAATCAGAAGAAGAGCGAACCGGAATTGAAAAACCGGCACATTTGAGAAAACGTTCAATAATCAACGGAACCACCTATTTTCCGACACAAATGAAAAAACTATCTATCTCCGGGTTTGTAGCCCCACTGGTATTGCTGCTTTGGGCCGGAACTACCCTTTGGCAGTGCACTCCTCAACAGAGACAAATGAACGATGACCAAAAAATAGCAGCGATACTTGATTCCCTCACCCTGGAGGAAAAAGCCCGTCTGCTGGTGGGTACCGGGATGCATTTTGAGCTTCCCGGGGGATCCGACCAAGCTATTGGCAGCACGGCACAAAGAACAGAACGACAAAGCCAGGCCAGGCCGGCCGGCAAAGGGAGAAGACCCGCCCCTGAAGGCGTAACGGGCACTCCCGGTATTAACACCGGTTCCGCGGCCCCCGGTGGCGGAGTAGCAACTACCCCTCCTGGCAGAGGAAGGATGAATCCCTTTACGGGGTCACCGCAGGATTCCCTCTATATGGCCATGGTCGATAAAGTCAGGAAATACCTGCCCGGCGCCGCTGGCTTCACCGTAGAATACCCCCTGTTGGGGGTGACCACCCAGGTGCTGGCCGACGGCCCCGCAGGGCTGAGGATCTCCCCCCGCCGCAAGGGCGACGACAGTACCTATTTCTGTACCGCCTTCCCCATCGCCACACTCCTGGCTTCCACCTGGGACCCCCGGCTTGTCGAAGAGGTGGGGCAGGCCATGGGCCGGGAAGTACTCGAATATGGCGCCGACGTCATCCTGGGCCCCGCCCTCAATATCCAGAGGGATCCCCTCTGCGGACGTAACTTCGAGTATTATTCCGAAGATCCCCTGGTCACCGGCCGCATGGCCTCGGCCATGGTCAAAGGCATCCAGTCCAACGGCGTGGGTACTTCACCCAAACATTTCGCCGCCAACAACTCGGAGACCTTCCGCATGTCGGTGAATACCATCGTCAGCGAAAGAGCGCTGCGCGAAATCTACCTCCGTGGCTTTGAGATGATGGTCAGGGAGGCACAGCCCTGGACGATCATGTCATCTTACAACAAAATCAACGGGGTTTATGCTCCCGAGAGCGAAGGGTTGCTCACCACGGTTCTCCGCGGGGACTGGGGTTTTGAGGGGTATGTGATGAGTGATTGGGGCGGCGGCAACGATGCCGTGGCCATGATGAAAGCTGGCAACGATGTGCTGATGCCGGGCACTCCCATGCAGGTCAACGCCATCGTAGCTGCTGTGGAAGCAGGGCAACTCGATGAGGTCATCCTCGACCGGAACATCACCCGCATGCTGAAGATCATGTTCAAAACGCCGCGCTATAACCAGTACCCTTTCAGCAACAAACCTAACCTGGGCGCCCATGCCAAGGTCACCCGTCAGGCCGCTGCCGACGGGATGGTCCTCCTGAAAAACGAAGCCGGCGCCCTGCCTCTGGACACGGAAGTTAAAACGGTGGCCGCTTTCGGAAATACCTCCTACGATTTTATTTCCGGAGGAACCGGCAGCGGCGATGTCAACGAAGCCTATACCGTTGCTCTCACCGACGGCCTCCGCAATGGCGGATACACCCCTGACGAGGAGCTGATGGAAATCTATACCGGCTACATGGAGGCCGCCCGTGAAAAGATGGCCCCCCCGACGAACTGGCTGACAGCCCTCATGGGTGGCAAACAACCTTTGGCGGAGATGCCCCTCGACGCCGCCCTGGCCGTCAGAATGGCTGACAAGGCCGACATCGCCCTGGTGACCATCGGCCGCAACGCCGGCGAAGGGCAGGACCGCACCGCCACGGAGGGCGACTTCCTGCTCACCCCCACCGAAAAAGACCTCATCAGAAATGTTTCCGAAGCTTTCCGTGCCAAAAGCAAGAAAACCATCGTCATCCTCAACATCGCCGGGGTTATCGAAACCGCCTCCTGGCGCGACCTCCCCGACGCCATCCTGCTGGCATGGCAACCCGGCCAGGAAGGGGGCAACTCGGTGGTCGACATCCTCTCTGGAAAAGTCAACCCCTCTGGGAAACTGGCAGCTACCTTCCCTGTAAACTACAGCGACTGTCCCTCCGCCATTAATTTCCCCGGAATTCCCGAACCCGGCGTGGAAAAAGAGGATCATTCCGCTGACCTCTCGGGATTCTCCATGATGAAGCGCGCTCCCTGGCAGATTACCTATGAAGAGGATATCTACGTGGGATACCGCTATTTCAACACCTTCGGTACCCCTGTTGCCTATGAATTCGGATACGGCCTTTCCTACACCACCTTTGAGATTTCCGAACTGAAACCTGAAAGCTCCGCATTCACTGGTAAACTAAAGGTTACTGCCGAGGTGAAAAACATCGGAAGCGTAGCCGGCCGTGAGGTAGTGCAGCTTTACCTGACAGCCCCAGCCGTCAAACTGGAGAAGCCGGAAACGGTGCTGGTGGCTTTCGCCAAAACGAAGGTTCTGCAGCCCGGAGAGCGTGAAACGATTACTTTCACCCTTACCACCCGCGACATTGCCTCCTTCGATGAAGCCGCCTCCCGGTGGATCGCCGAAGCCGGGGAGTACACCCTCCGGGCTGGCAATTCCTCCCGTAACCTGCCACTCTCCGCCACTTTCACCATCGCCGGGGAGATTGACGGCGGTGCAGTCACCAAAGCCGTGGCACCCCAGGCTCCATTCAACCGACTGACCCGAAAGTAACACCCCGGAGGTGTCCTGCTCGCGGAAACGGTTTCATTAACATTCCGTTATGAAAAATCAGGGATTCCTTTTTTTAGTTTTGCACTTCAAAACAGTCCAATTTTTTTGATTGAACATTTTTATTGCCGAAAAGTTATTAATAATAAATTTCCATGGCTGTCCACAAAAAAAAGATGACAAGGATAATCACCTGGACGCTGGTGCTGCTGGTGATTGCTGGCATAATTTTTTACCCGAAGATCAGGCCCCTTTTTACAGGGGGCAAAGGTGATGGGGGCCCGGCAATGGGTCAGGCGGCTCCCGGAGGTGCCGGTTTGGGCATGCCGGGTGGTCCCGGGATGCGGGGCGGCATGGGCCAGCAGCCTACCATGGCCAGCGGCTATGTGCTCGTCCCCACCCGGATGTTCGACCTCATGTACAGTACCGGCTCCCTGCTGCCCGATGAAGAGGTGGAGTTGTCGTTTGAGACCTCCGGGAAGATCGTTGCCATCCATTTTTCTGAGGGCACCAATGTTAAGAAGGGGCAGCTCCTGGCCAAGATCAACGACCGACCGTTGCAGGCCCAGTTGCTAAAGCTGCAGGCCCAGAAGAAACTGACCGAAGAGAAGGAGTTCCGGGCGAGGCAACTCCTTGACCGCGATGCCGTGAGCCGGGAAAGCTACGACCAGGTAGCCACCGAACTGCAGGCCCTGGAGGCCGACATCCTGCTCGTGGAAGCCCGGATCGCCGAAACCGAATTGCGTGCCCCCTTTGATGGCATCGTCGGCCTCCGCATGGTGAGTGAGGGAGCTTTTGCCACCACCCAGACCAAGATCGTGCGCCTGGTAAAAACCAGCCCCCTGAAAATCGAATTTTCGATTTCGGAGCGGTATGCCGGGGAAATCACCCCCGGTTTCCCCATCACCTTCACTGTCGACGGAATCAACCGGGTCTTCTCTGCAAACGTGTATGCCATCGATCCCAAAGTGAATACCGACACCCGCATGATTGCGGTCAGGGCGCTCTACCCCAACCGTAACAATGAGCTGAAACCGGGTCGTTTCGTAAGTGTGAAGGCCCAGCTCTCGGAAATCAACGATGCCATTTCCATCCCCACCGAGGCGGTGATCGCTGAGATGGAAGGAGAAAGGGTTTTTGTTTACAAGGGGGGAAAAGCCGAGTTGCGCATGATCGATATAGGTCTCCGCACCGAATCACATGTGCAGGTGCATTCAGGACTATACTTCGGGGATACCCTGCTTACCACTGCCATTCTGCAGCTCCGCCAGGGCTTGCCGGTACAGTTTGACACGCTGGTTACCAACCAGACCGTCGCTGCCCCGGAGATGGTTACCAATCCTGAAATTCCTGCCCCATGAGTCTTGCATCCACCAGCATCCAGCGACCGGTACTGGCCACGGTATTCTCCCTGGTCATCCTCCTTTTCGGGGGAATCGGCATCACCTACCTGGGAGTCAGGGAGTTTCCCAGCGTCGACCCACCGCTGATCTCTGTCAACACCTCCTATCCGGGGGCTAATTCCGACGTAATTGAAACCCAGATCACCGAGCCGCTGGAACAGTCGATCAACGGGATCCCGGGAATCAAGACACTGACCAGCCGGAGTAGCCAGGGACGCAGCAGCATCAGTGTGGAATTTGAACTGACGGTTGACATGGAGACCGCCGCCAACGATGTACGCGACAAGGTTTCCCAGGCGCAACGGTTTCTGCCGCGCGACTGTGACCCGCCCACCGTATCAAAAGCCGATGCCGATGCCAGCCCCATCATGATGATCGCCGTCCAGAGTCCCAAACGATCCCTGCTGGAACTGTCGGAAATTGCAGACCTTACCTTTAAGGAGCAACTGCAGACCATTTCCGGTGTGAGCGCCGTGCAGATCTGGGGAGAGAAACGGTATGCCATGCGGCTGTGGCTCGACCCAGCCAAGCTTGCGGGCTACCAGATGACCCCCCTCGATGTGCGCAACGCCATCCTCCGCGAAAATGTGGAACTTCCGGCAGGAAGCGTCGAAGGCAACACCACCGAACTCACTATCCGCACCCTGGGACTGATGACCACACCCGCGGAATTCAATAACCTCATCATCCGCCAGGTGGGCGACCAGCTCGTCAGGGTCCGCGATGTAGGCCGCGCCGAATTAGGACCCGAAGATCTCCGCGGCATCATGAAAATGAACGGCGTCCCCATGGTATCTACCGTCATCATCCCCCAGCCTGGAGCCAACCACATTGATATCGTCGACGAAGTTTACAAACGCCTTGAATACATCAAAAAAGACCTCCCCAATGATGTGGTCATCGACATCGGCTTCGACAATACCCAGTACATTCGCTCCTCCATCAGGGAAGTGTTGGAGACCATCTATATAGCCTTTGCACTGGTGGTGTTTATCATCTTCCTCTTCCTGCGCGACTGGCGAACCACCATGATCCCCATTCTCGTGATCCCCGTCTCCCTTGTGGGAGCCTTCTTTGTCATGTATCTCGCCGAATTCACCATCAACGTGCTTACCCTGCTGGCTATCGTGCTCTCTATCGGTCTGGTGGTGGACGATGCCATCATCATGATGGAGAACATCTATGTGAAAATTGAAAAGGGAATGACCCCCATGGAAGCCGGCCTCAAAGGATCTAACGAGATCTATTTTGCCATCATTGCCACCACCATCACCCTGGTGGCGGTCTTTATCCCGATCGTCTTTCTGGAGGGGATGACTGGTCGGCTCTTCCGGGAGTTCAGCATCGTCATTGCAGGGTCCGTGACCATCTCGGCATTCGTCGCCCTCACCCTGACCCCTATGCTGTCGACCAAGCTGCTCAAAATCAGGAAAACCCGTAGCAAAATCTATAATTTCACCGAGAAGTTCTTTGTGAAACTCAACACCATCTACCGGAATTCTCTCGATTCTTTCCTGAAGAAAAAATACATCGCTATTGTTATCCTGTTATCTGCCTTCGGGCTGATTCTCTGGCTATGGAACTCCATCCCGGCGGAAATGGCTCCCCTTGAGGACCGTTCTCAGATGAACATCAACATCACCTCGCCTGAAGGGTCTACCTATGAGTATAACCTTGCCTATGTGGAAGACCTGGCGTCGGTAGTGGAAAGGACCATCCCCGAAGCCGACAAGACCACTACGATGATCCGCGGCGGTGGGGGATTTGTGCGTATCGTGCTGGTGTCTCCCGACATGCGCGACCGCACTCAGCAGGAGATCGCCAACCAGCTTACCCGTGAACTGCGCAAGAAAACAAAGGCCCGCGCCAATGTCATGCAGCAGTCCACCTTCGGGGGCCGCCGTGCAGGAATGCCCATCCAGTATGTTCTTCAGGCTCCCAATATTGAGAAACTGCGGGAAATTCTACCGGCTTTTATGGCCAAAGTACAGGACAATCCCACCTTTGTGATGGCTGATGTCAACCTGAAGTTTACCAAACCGGAGATCCAGATCGAGATTAACCGCGACAAAGCCAACCTGCTGGGCGTTTCCACCCAGAACATCGGGCAGACCCTTCAGTTGGCGCTCAGCGGACAACGCTTCGGCTATTTCATCATGAACGGCAAACAGTACCAGATCTTCGGGGAGCTGGCCCGTCAGGATCGTAACAAACCCCTTGACCTGAAATCGCTCTACGTGCGCAACAATACAGGCCAGATGATCCAACTCGACAACTTTGTCAACCTGAAGGAAACCACAGCCCCGCCGCAACTGTTCCGTTACAACCGTTTTGTAGCAGCCACCATCTCTGCAGGCCTCGCCGAAGGCAAAACCATCAGCCAGGGCCTCGAAGAAATGGACAAGATAGCCGCCGAAGTGTTAGACGACACCTTCCGGACAGCCCTGGCAGGCGACTCCAAGGACTTTATGGAGAGCTCCTCCAGCCTGATGTTCGCCTTTATCCTGGCCATCGTTCTCATCTTCCTGGTACTGTCGGCCCAGTTCGAAAGCTTCAAGGACCCGGTGATCGTGATGATGACGGTGCCCCTGGCCCTTACGGGAGCCCTGATTTTTATGTGGTATTTCGGGATCACCATGAACATCTTCAGCCAGATCGGACTTATCATGCTGATTGGACTGGTCTCCAAAAACGGGATTCTCATCGTGGAGTTTGCCAATCAACGCAAGGAAGCCGGCATGAACAAGCACGAGGCCATCCGCTATGCCTCGGCCGCCCGCTTCAGGCCTATCCTGATGACCAGCCTCTCTACCATCCTGGGGATCCTCCCCCTGGCCATGGGCTGGGGCGAAGGTGCCCAGAGCCGCGTCGCCATGGGTATCGCCGTAGTCGGAGGCCTCACCCTGGCCACCTTCCTCACCCTTTATGTGGTGCCGGCGATTTATCTTTATATCTCCAGTGAATCCAAACACCTTAACCGGGAAAAAATGCCTGATGATTCCACACTGGCTACCACCTCCCAGGCGGAAACAGACCTGTAATGCCCCTGGTTACGATCGAATGAAAATGAACAAAACACGAAAAAAAAATAGTCCTCTGGCAGAGATCTCCTGCACGCCGGAACAGTGCAGGCCTGAAGGATTTACCAGTCCTGCCGGATGTAAGGATCCTTCCGGGAAAAAAAATCCTGCAGGGATCACCCATCGCTGCGGGAATACAAATGGTGCAGGCAAACCAACGCCCGTCATTATGTTTCTCACCCTCCTCGTTACAGCCTTGTTGTCACCGGGGCTTCTCCCGGGGCAGTCAGGAAATTCCGCCGGCGCCGGAAGAACCATGCGTGCCGCCACCATCCCAGAGGGGCAGGTGGTCGACCTGGCCGGGTGTATCGTCCGCGGATTAGAAAATAACTTCAATGTGCTGGTTTCGCGCAACAACCAAGCCGTCTCTGAAAACAATCTCACCCCCGGAAATGCCGGCTACCTTCCGGAGATTGCTTTCACCAACCGGTTCGGGGGAACCCTTAATACTACCCACCAGTCGCTGGCCGATGGTGGGGAAACCTCCGCCAAAGGGATCCATAACACCTCCAATGCCGCGGGAGTGACAGTGGGGATGACCCTTTTCCGGGGATTCCAGGTGCAGACCACCATGAAGAAACTGGAAGAGCTGAGCAAGGTGGGGGCACTTAACTCCCAGATGGCCATGGAGAACCTGGTGGCCAGGATCGCTTCCGAGTATTATCATTATGTGGAGCAGGTGAGCATGTACCACAACCTGGCCTATGCGGTTACCCTTTCTCGTGAACGGGTCCGTATCGACGAGCAGCGCTACCTTCTGGGAGCCTCTTCCAAACTGGATCTGCTCCAGTCAAAGGTTTACTTCAACGCCGACAGCAGCCGTCTCGACCGCCAGAATGAAGTGCTCAGAGCTGCACAGATCCGCCTCAACGCACTGATGGCTGCCGAAGATGTCGGGCAGACAATCCTTCCCCGCGACACGGCCATCTCCATCAACGAAAACCTGAATTATTCCGACCTGCTGGGCTCCACCCTTCAAAACAACACCAGCCTGCTCATCGCCACCCGGCAGCAGGTCATCTCGGGCCTCGACTACAAAATTATCGCTTCCCGCGAATACCCCTACCTGACGGCTTCCACCGGTTATAACTACAACTACAACGGCTATGAGTCCTCTACCCTCCGGAACCAGCAGGTGCAGGGCATGAACTATGGCGTCACCCTGGGCATCGACCTCTTCGACGGTTTTAACCGGAAAAGGGAAAAGGCCAACGCCCGCATTGAAATGGAGAACCGCCAGTACCAGTACCGCGAAATCGAACAGGAGGTGAAAGCCGACCTGCTGACGATCTTTTACGGTTATGAAAACAACCTCAGGCTCCTGCGCCTCGAGGAGCAGAACCTGGAGGTGGCCCGCGAAAACCTGGAAATTGCCCTGGAAAGATATAAGCTGGGAAGCCTTACCGGACTGGAACTCCGCGAAGTGCAGAAGAGCCTCCTCGATGCTGAAGAACGGCTTATCTCCGTGAAATACCAGGCCAAAATAGCCGAGATCTCCCTCCTTCAAATTTCGGGAAAAATCATGGACCTGGTGCCCGGAACCTGATCTTATCGTTTTTTCATTACCTTGCACACTGAAACCTGTTAAATTCTGATGTGCAATGAGAAAATATCTGCTCCCGGCGCTTTCCGCAGTGCTGATGATCTGGGCTTTCACGAAATGCAACACCCCCGGTTCCCCGGTTGGAAAACCGGGATTCATCACCATCAGCGGTCCTGACCTCACCACCCCCGACGGGGAAAAATTCTTTATCCGTGGCACCAACCTGGGCAACTGGCTCAACCCCGAAGGGTATATGTTCCGTTTCGGCCGCACCAGCAGCGCCCGCCTCATCGACCAAGCCTTCCGCGAAATGGTGGGGCCCGATTTCACCGATGAATTCTGGAAACTCTTCAAGGACAACTACGTCACCCGGGAGGATATCCGCTACATTAAAAGCACCGGCATGAACTCCATCAGGGTGCCCTTCCACTACAAGCTCTTCACCGATGAGGACTATCTGGGGCTTACCGTCAACCAGGACGGCTTCCAGCGCCTCGACAGCGTCGTGGAATGGTGCCGCGAGTCGGGACTTTACGTGATCCTCGACATGCACGATGCTCCCGGAGGGCAGACGGGCGACAACATTGACGACAGCTATGGCTACCCCTGGCTGTTCGTGAGCGAAAAAAGCCAGGAGCAATTCATCTCCATATGGAAGAAGATCGCCGCACACTACGCCAACGAACCGGTGATCCTGGGGTATGACCTGCTCAACGAGCCCATCGCCACGCATTTTAGGGAGGACTATGACCTGCTTAACCCGCAACTGGAACCCCTCTACAAAAAGGCAGTGGCCGCTATCCGCGAAGTGGATCCCAACCACATCATCCTCCTGGCAGGCGCCCAGTGGAACAGCAATTTCAAGGTGTTCTCCGATTCGAAATTCGACGACAAGATCATGTATACCTGTCACCGATACTGGACGGACACCCTCCAGTCCAACATCCAGGATTTTGTTGATTTCCGAGACAGCGTCAACCTGCCCATGTACATGGGGGAAACCGGCGAGAACAACGATGAGTGGATCGCCTCCTGGACCCGCCTGATGGTGAAGAATAACATCGGTTACCATTACTGGCCCTATAAACGGATGGGAAGTCCCAGTTCCGTGCTAAACATCGCCGACCCCGAAAACTGGGATTCCATCGTAGCCTATACCCGGCATCCCCGCCTCTCCTTCGGAGAAATCCGCAACGTCAGGCCCGACCAGGCTTTGGTCCGGAAAGCCATGCTCGACCTAATCGAAAACTGCAAGTTTCAAAACTGCACCAAAAACGAGGGATATATCCGGGCCATCGGCATGACGCCCTAAAGCTCTCCCTTTGGCCGGGCAGGCTGAGATTGAGATTGAGGTTAAGGCTGAGGTTAAGGTTAGTGGCTGAAATCAGCAATCAAATTATTCACAACACGAAGAACATCATAACAACTCAAAAAATCCGCAATTATGAGAATCCCGAACCTCCTTTTCACGGTACTTTTACTGTGGGGCTGTCAGTCTGCTCCTGAACCAGAATCCTCAAAACTGCGTCTCTGGTTTAGAGAACCGGCATCTATTTGGGAGGCCGCCCTGCCCCTGGGCAACGGTCACCTGGGGATGATGCCCGACGGGGGCATTCACCAGGAAAAAATCGTGTTGAACGATATCACCCTCTGGTCGGGCGGAGAACAGGACGCCGACAACCCCGATGCCGGACAACACCTTCCCGAAATCAGGAAACTCCTCTTTGAAGGGAAAAATGACCTGGCCCAGGAACTCGTTTACAAGACCTTTGTTTGTAAAGGAGCCGGCTCGGGATACGGCCGCGGCACCAAGGTCCCTTACGGCAGCTTTGAAATCCTGGGGAACCTTCACCTCGATTTTGATGCCGACACATCAGCGGTACCGGAAAATTACAACCGCTGGCTCAGCCTTGACGATGCGACGGCTTATACCACTTTCACCCTCAACGGCGTCAAACATACCCGTGAATATTTCACCAGTTTCTCCGGAGATGTCGGGGTAATCAGGTTGTCGGCCGATAAAAAAGGAAAGCTCAGCTTCAAAATCCGTCTTGACCGGCCTGAAAAATTTGAAACGACAGCCGAAGGAAACCTGCTGACAATGGAGGGGCAGTTGGAAAACGGAACCGACGGGAAGGGGATGGAGTACCAGGCTTTTGTGGGAGTAAAAACCAGGGGAGGCACTGTCACTGCGAAAAATAATACGCTGGTGGTCGCAGGTGCCACCACCGCCGAAATGTATCTTTCGGCAGGAACAAATTACAAAAATCCTGGTTTCAGGAGCCAGGTCAGAGAAAAACTCGACCGGGCGACAGCTTCCCGGTACGGCAGTTTAAAAAAGTCTCATCAGCTTGTCTATAAAGAACTCTTTGACCGTGTTGAACTGGATCTTCCCGTAAATCCGGAGCGGGAACTTCTTGCCACTCCCGAACGGTTGGAGGCATTTGCGGAAAATCCCGATGACAACGGCCTTGTGAACCTCTATTTCCAGTACGGCCGTTATTTGCTGACCAGCAGCACCCATGCGGGATTGCTGCCTCCCAACCTGCAGGGGTTATGGGCAAAGACTATCCAGACACCCTGGAACGGCGATTATCACCTCAACATCAACGTTCAGATGAATCACTGGCCTGCTGAAATCACCAATCTGGCGGAATTGCACCGGCCCCTCATTGAGATGACCAAAGGGCTTACGGAACCGGGTAGCAAAACAGCAAAGGTCTTTTACAATGCCGACGGGTGGGTAGCCCACATGATGACCAATGTTTGGGGTTTTACGGCTCCCGGGGAACATCCTTCGTGGGGGGCCACCAATACCGGAGGCGCCTGGCTCTGTGCCCACCTGTGGGAACATTACGATTACAACCGCGATACCGTTTACCTGCGGGAGATCTACCCGGTATTAAGGGGAGCGTCGCAGTTTTTCCTTGACATGCTGGTGGAGGAACCGCATCACGGTTGGCTAGTGACAGCTCCTACCACCTCCCCCGAAAATGCATTTCTGATGCCGGGCAGCCGGAAACCCGTCAACATCTGTATGGGCTCCACCATGGACAACCAGCTCATCAGGGAGTTGTTCGGGAATACCCTTTCAGCCGCAAAAATCCTGAACGCCGATGATTCCCTGGTACACCGCCTGGCTGCTGCCGCTGCCCAGCTGCCTCCCAACCGCATCGGCAGTGACGGCCGCCTGATGGAATGGCTCGAAGAATATGAAGAGGAAGACCCCCACCACCGTCATTCCTCCCACCTGTACGGACTCCATCCGGGGAACCAGATCACTCCTGACCAAACCCCCGACCTGGCGGAGGCAGCCAGAAAATCACTAGAACGACGCGGCGATGGCGGCACAGGATGGTCGCGCGCCTGGAAAGTCAACTTCTGGGCCCGCCTTCATGACGGGGACCATGCCTATACGCTCCTCAAAAACCTGCTCGAACCCGCTTTCGACACTAATTTCAACTATGCCGGCAAAGGGGGCACCTATCCCAACCTCTTCTGCGCCCATCCCCCATTCCAGATGGACGGCAACTGGGGCGGGTGCGCCGGAATCGCAGAAATGTTTCTCCAGAGCCATGCCGGATTTATCCACCTGATACCCGCCCTCCCCGGTCACTTCAGCGAAGGATCCTTCAAAGGGCTCAGGGCCAGGGGAAATATCACCGTTTCGGCCAGGTGGAAGGATCACAAACTGACCATGGCATCCTTCCTCGCAGGAAGCACCGGGGAGATCCGTATCAGAATTCCTGACAGCACAGGAACCCCGAAATCTTCACTGAACGGAAAACCAACCCGTCTGACCCCCGAAGGGAATTTTCTGACCGTCACCCTGCAAAAAGGAGACCGCCTGGAAATAACCTTCTCGTAAGTGCCGGAACGGCCGGCATTGGAAAGGCGGTCAACCGTGAAGGACGATACCTTGACCATCTGGTCACCGGTAAAGGGTGACAGCCGTGAAGGCTGCTTTCCTGCCTGCCGATGAAGGAATTTCTTTTTTTGTATATTTATCACATGCATAAAAATTCCGTCACATGAAGAAAAAACTCACCCTTCTGACCCTGTTGATTTTCGCGGCCACCCTCATCGAAGCGCAAACCCTTCCCTCCAAAGAGCATGTGCTCAGCCACATGAAGCGTGCCAATGACTATTTCATGGCAAAATGGCCCGACCCGGGGGTTCCCATCGTGGGGGACCGCGTCAGACCCAGTAATATCTGGACCCGGGCCACTTACTACGAAGGGTTGATGGCACTCAACGCCATTCAGCCGGAGAAGAGATATGTCGACTATGCCCTTGCCTGGGGGGAAGCCCACGGGTGGGGACTGGCCTGGAAAAACGACAACCGCAATGCCGATGACATGTGCTGCGGACAAACATATATCGATCTTTACAGGATGGATCCCAAACCGGAAAAGATAAAAATCCTCAAAGAGGCCATTGATAAAATGGTAGCTTCCGATAAGATTGATGACTGGTGGTGGATCGATGCCTTGCATATGGCCATGCCCCTCTTCGCACGTCTGGGAACCCTCGAAAACGACACAAAATACTGGGACCGGCTCTTTGAGATGTATCTGCATACCCGCAATGCGGAAGGCGGCAAAGGATTGTACAATCCCAAAGACCGGCTGTGGTGGAGGGATAAGGACTTCGATCCGCCTTACAAGGAACCCAACGGAGAGGATTGCTACTGGTCACGGGGAAACGGATGGGTGATTGCCGCCATGGCACGGGTCCTGGAAGAGAACCCGCCATCCGTAAAACACCGGAAAGAATATGCCCGAATGCTGAAAAAAATGTCAGCGGCATTGCTCAAAGTCCAACGGGAAGACGGATTCTGGAATGTAAGCCTTCATGATCCGGGAAATTACGGAGGACCCGAGAGTTCCGGAACCGCCTTTTTCGTGTATGGCATGGCCTGGGGCATTAACCACGGCTACCTGAGTAAAACAAAATATCTTCCTGCTGTGGTGAAAGCCTGGAATGGCCTTTGCAAAGAGGCGCTTCACGAAAACGGATTCATCGGGTATATGCAGGGAACGGGAAAGGAACCCGCCTCAAGCCAGCCTGTGAACTACGACACCATACCCAACTTCGAAGATTATGGCCTCGGAGCTTTCCTCCTGGCAGGTAGTGAAGTTTACAAGCTGACAAAGTAAACCATCACCCCCTTTGCCGGAACCACCCCTCCCATGGAAGAGAAAATCAATAACCCCAATCGGGGAGCCGTAAGGCTGAAAATGATATACAATAATACGGGTGCCTCACCCGGACTGAAAGAAGCTTGGGGATTGTCGGTATGGCTGGAAGTGGAGGGACACCACCTCCTTTTTGACACGGGGGGTGACGCCGCCATCCTGCAGGGCAACATGCTAAATGCCGGGCTCGATCCCGCCCTCCTCGACAGCGTGGTGATTTCCCACAACCACTGGGACCATAAAAATGGCCTCCGTTGGGTATTGGAAAACACTTCCTTCATTCCAGAAGTGTCAGTCCCCCTGGAAGTACAGGAGGAATATGCCCGGGAATATCCCTCCGCCGCAGTCAGGGGAATCAAAAGTCCGGAAGAGATCCTTCCCGGGATATGGACTACCGGCAGTATTGCTACCACCTACAAAGGGACCCCCTTATATGAACAGGCGCTGGTGATCGTCAGGGGGGAGAAGGTATGGCTGCTGACCGGTTGCTCCCACCCGGGAATCAGCCTCATCGTCACTAAGGTGACCGAAATCTTCCCCGGAAAAGGAATAGCCCTGGTAACTGGGGGATTCCACCTGGGAAGCCAGACTGAAGGGGAAGTCAGGGATATCTCTGAAACCCTCCGCCGACTGGAAGTGGAAAAAATCGCCCCTTCCCATTGTACCGGGGAAGACGCCATCGCACTTCTCAGGGAAGAGTGGGGTGATGACTTCACGGAATTCAATCTTGGCGACCAACTGGTCCTCCCTTAAACCATCCTTGACCCGGGCAACCCGGCATTTATAATGAGAGAGCACCTTAAATGCCGGGGAATTGTTAATTTTGACAGAACTAATAAGATGATTCATGGTACTAAGAGAACAATACTGCCGGGATGAGGCATCAGTGCTGACACAGCCAGGCAGAGGGCAGGAGGCAGCGGTACTCCCGGGGCTATTGAAACTCCCCACAGCCTTTCTGCGGGGCATCCGATTCCGTCAAGGACTTTTTTCGGTTTTTTGCTCGCTTACCCCGCCGCAGAGTGGACGGGGAATGTGCTTGCCGGAATTCAGACGGTATGCAGCCGCCATCATGGTCCTGTCCATCATGGAGTTGGCGGCCCTGGATGCGACAGGACAGAGTGCCGGCATGCCAGGATTTTTCCTGGAGGGATGGCAGCCCAAAACCATTGAGATGACGGCATTTGACACGGTAGCTTCCACTACGCTGACTCCCACGGTGACGGTCACCGTTGATGCCGGCCAGGTGGTGACACGGGTAGTTCCTAACGTTTATGGGCATAATGCGGCGGCCTGGGGCGGCAAACTGGACCTCAACACCACTTCGGTGAAACATATCACCCAATTGAATCCCCATGTGATCCGCTGGCCCGGGGGGAGCATGTCGAACGACTACTTCTGGGGGGCGACAAGCAAGGAGACGCGCCCCAAGGATTTACCCGCCACTTACGAATTCAAGGATCTCCAGTACGGCAGGAACAACAGAAGTTGGACCATGTCGGTCGACAATTACTATTCCCTGCTGTCCAAAACGGGTGCTTCGGGAAACATATCTGTCAACTATTCCTATGCGCGGATCGGGACCAGTGAGGATCCCGTGCGGGCAGCCGCCCGCTATGCCGCCGACTGGGTCCGCTACGACAAGGGGCGCACGCTGGTATGGGAAATTGGCAACGAGAATTTCGGTAGCTGGGAGGTGGGTTACCAGATCGACACCAACCTGAACAAGGACGGGCAGCCCAAAACCATCAACGGGGACCTGTACGGGCGCCACTGCAAGGTGTTTATCGAGGAGATGCGCAAAGCCGCTAACGAGGTGGGCGTCGATATTAAAATAGGAGTGGTGGCCATGGACAGCCATGTCACCTGGAATACGGTCCAACAGAACTGGAACAGCCAGATGATGAAGCAGGTGGGCAGTCTGGCCGACTTTTTCATCGTCCATAGTTATTATACCCCTTACAATGAGAATTCCTCCGTGTCCACCATACTCAATTCCGGAGGGAAGGCAAAGGATATTGCGCAGTATGTCACCACCGGCCTGAAGAGCCATGCCGGACTGAATCCCAGGCCACTGGCCATGACCGAATGGAACATTTTCGCCACAGGTAGCGGGCAGGGGGTCTCTTATATTAACGGAATGCATGCGGCGCTGGTCCTGGGCGAGCTGATCAAAAATAAATATGGACAGGGGAACCGCTGGGATTTTGTCAACGGCTGGGACAACGGGAATAACCACGGTCTGTTTGCCGACGGGGAAACTGGCATCGCCCGCTACACACCCCGGGCACCCTTTCATTATATGTATTACTTCCAGAAATTCTTCGGCGACAAAATGATTGCATCCGCCGTGACGGGCAGCAGTGACGTGGTCAGTTATGCCTCCGCTTTTTCTTCCGGGGAAAAGGGCATCGTCCTGGTCAACCGGGCCGCATCGGAACGGGTGGTTGCGCTCAACTTCAGCCATTTCAAGCCAGGGGAGCGGTATTTTTACTATCTGCTAACCGGTGGAACCGACAATGGCGACTTTTCGCGGAAGGTATTTGTAAACGGGAAAACCACTCTCCTGGCGGGTGGGGGTCCCGAAGATTACGCCACTCTCATACCTTACGGTACGGAGACAGCCGGAGGAATTCGGCTTGCCCTGCCGAAATACTCGGTAGCCTATATACTGGTCGAAGGGAGTAAGGACGGGCAGGCCCAGGAGATCCATTTCGGGGCCTTGTCCGCAAAAACTTACGGGGATGCTGATTTCGACCTCACGGCCACGGCTACTTCAGGATTACCCGTGCAGTTTGCCGTCACCGATACCAGGGTAGCCCGCCTGACAGATGGGAAAATCACCCTTACGGGAGCGGGGAGCTGCGACATCATAGCCTTCCAGGAGGGAGACAGCCTCTATCTCCCTGCCAAACAGGTGGTTCAGCGGCTTACGGTAGCCAAGGCCACCCAGACAGTGGATTTCCCCGAACAGGAGCCCAAGCTGACCGGCACTCCTGATTTTGACCCGGAGGCCACAGCCTCGTCGGGCCTGCCCGTTACCTATACCAGCTCAAATGCCGCTGTAGCCATCATCGTGGAGGGCAAGGTAAGGATCACCGGGGCCGGAACAACAATGATCACCGCCCGCCAGAACGGAAATGCCCGGTTCAGTGCGGCTACACCCATCACCCGCGAACTTGTCGTCAGCCTCAACACCACGGTGCCCACCCTCAGGGAAACCGTTTTTGAACTCTTCCCCAACCCGGCATCGGAACAGATGACCATCAGATTTCCTGACGCCGGGAATAACCCCGGCTTCACCATTTACGATGCCGTGGGGTCTATTGTCCTGCAGCACCCCGGAAGAGAATCAACGGTGACCTTGCCTACCGCTTTACTGGGCGGCCCTGGAATCTACATCGTGAAGTCAGGCATATCGGCTAAAAGAGTGACCGTCATGTAATAGTTCCCTGCGTTATACTATTCCACCTCACCAACAGGCCGCTTCAAAACAGGTTGCCGGCTCGTCACCACGCACTCTGCTCCTGCGCCCAATGCCAGGGGCGTGTGCCGGTCGATGCTCGCCCGAAAGATAAAAAAAGCGGTTCAGAGCGGGGATCTGCCCGTTCTGAACCGTTTACCAGCCATGATGCTGAAACGGTAAGGATCATTTCACCCTTACGATGGTTTTGATTTGCTGAGTCATGGGAATGGTCATCTCCTGTGGTCCGGTGACGGCAACATTCAACTCCATTTCGGTATCGTTTTCGGTAAAGACAATCATTTTCCTGCCTGCATCGAAGAGAGAATAGCCCTTCACGACGGCATTCCCCTCGATGAACATCTCCAGTCCCATCTGGGATCCTTTCCCGGTAATACCAATCGTACCTGAGTTGCTGATCCTGTAAAGTTCTTTCCCGTCGCTGTTCTCCTTCCCCGTGAGGGTGTATTTGTTTTCAACGGCCATTTCAAGAGCAAAGGGAGTTCCCGCCCCCGCACTTTTAGTCTCGTTATAGCCCTCATCCCAGGACTCCCCGGTTTTGACCTCTCTGCCGGGAAGAAACAGCAACCTGCCTGGTTCAATCTGGTTGATCACAGCTGCCGCATCCGAAGAGTCTACTTGTTCGGAGGAGAGGACTTTGCCTTCCGGAGAAAAGACAATCCGCACGATATCCTTCATATCAGAATAGCTCAGTGTCGTATCCCGCCCCATGGCTGATTGCCTGACGGAGATGTCCTTCACAGTCATCAGCATGGTGGCGTTCCCGTCAGGGGAAACTGCCTCCACCTGGTATTCCACGAGCCCTTTGACTTCACCGACTACTTTTATCTCCTGTCCCATCATAGACTGCACGGTATTCTGCTGAATCTCCATTTCCTGTTGGAAAGTGGCTCCTGCCTTGAATCCGTACTTGAGCAGTACCGATTCCTGGGCGGGAACGCCGGCGCTGATGAAAACCAGTGCGGCAAGCGTAAAGAATTGCATTAATCTTTTCATTTTCGTCAATTAAAATATTAAGAATTTGTAAAAAGCATTTTCATTAATTATTTGTTAATTATTGACCAGTTCTTCAGTTATTTTACACAGACAGGCATGTGAGGATTCTTCATACCCATGTAACTCGCATGGAGGCAATAAACATGCCCTTTTGTGTATACCGTTACATGCTCGTTTCATTGTTTCAGGGGTTGACGGTTTTGAGGCGGATGTCGTTCCCGGCGATACGGCGGGCCACCCGATAGACCAGGGCAGCCACTTTGGCCGCCTTGGCGGGATCCACGGAGGCCGGATCATCGCTCACCTTATGGTAGTCTGTGTGTAGGCCGGTGGTAATGTTGATGCTCGACACCCCCTTCCTGAAGAAGTTGAAATGGTCGCTCTGCTGGAAATGGTCCTCCCCTTCCGGATAATTCCGGAGTTCCGTTTTTTCGGCCTCTTCAAGCAGAATTGCTGCCAGGTCAGGGTTATATTTCAGTCCGCTGAGCTGCAGCGTATCGTTTCCGTTGCGGCTGATCATGTCCATATTAAGCATGACCACGCTTTGCTCAAGGGGGACAAGGGGATTTTCGCAGTAATGCCGCGATCCGTAGAGGCCCAGTTCTTCACCGGAAAAGAGGATGAAGAGGATGCTGCGTGCCGGTTTTTTTCCCGTGGCCAAGGCGCCGGCCACAGCCAGCACCCCTGCCGTTCCCGAAGCGTTGTCATCGGCCCCGTTGAAGATGTTGTCCTCTCCTTCCTTAAATTGCGTCAGGCTGCCGACATGATCATAATGGGCTCCGATCACCACGACTTCATCCTTCAGGCGTCGTTTGCGCCCTTCGATCATGCCCACCACGTTTTTTGCCGTGAAGTGGTTCACCGACAGGGCCGTTCTCAGGCGTATTTCCGTTCCGGGGAATTCAAAGGAATGGGGAGTCAGCAAAGTGTCGATCCTGCGTTGGATATTCCGGAGGGAGTCGACGCTTCCGAAAAGAGCTTTGAGGACCGATTCCCCCACCTGGACAAAAGGAATGAGGTCACAGTTTTGGTTGAGTTCTATCGGAAGGTTGTCGGAAGGGAGAAATTTGGAGAGTCCGGGCCAGGGGTAACCCTGCGGGGTGAGAAGCATATGGTTGAGGGGGTCGGTGACCAGGAGAATTCCGGCAGCCCCGTGGTTGCGGGCATTTTCCATTTTTGTGGCTGCCAGGGAGTGGCGGGTCTCCTTCAATCCGTCAAAGCGCGACAGGGCGTCCTTCTCCCCCGGTTCATGTTTCATGACCAGGACAATTTTGCCCCTGACATCGATATCGCGGTAGTCGTCATAGCCATATTCCGGAGCAGTGATTCCATATCCTGCAAACACCAGGGAGCCCTGTACCAGGGTGTCGGCAGTCAGATCAAAAGGGGTATAGTCGGTCTTCAGCCTGAAACTGTTTGTTTTCCCCTCCCGGGTGATGGAAAAGAGACACCCCTCCTGGTCCAGGTTTTTTGTATGGAGGGGAACTTCCTGGAAACGGATGCCCCCGACCGGGGCGATCCCCAGTGATGCCATTTCGTCAGCGAGGTATTGGGCGGCCCGGTCGAGTTCCGGACTAGGGGTTTTGCGCCCCTTCATTTCGTCGGAAGCGAGGAAGCCGATGTGTCTTTCCATCAGTTCGGGTGTGATCCGCCGGAGTCCTCTGTCGGATTTCTGCGCTGAAAGAGGAATTCCCTGAAAAAAGAGCAATCCCGCGATCAGGAGAGGGAAAACCCTTTTTAACCCGGCAATAGAAGAGATCATAATGCTTGATTTTTCCTTATCAGACTCTGAAATACAGAAAACGTTACACCCACCGGCCCAAAAGAATTAAACAGATGATTCCCGTAACACTGAACCCTCTATGGGATCACCGGAGCGGGAACCGGGAAGTACCTGGCCCTGACCAACAAAAGGATTATTTCACCGGAAAAGATCCCGTATATGGTTTGTATTTAACGGGCAGGGCAAGCATTTCGCGGATGTAGGCCGGGAGGGTCATGGCATTTCCGGCACCCGGGAAGGCGGGATTCAGCCCATAGTTGCCCGTTTGGATTCCTTTGAAGAGCGGCAGGTTTTTGGTTTCATAGACGAGGTTATGGGCGGCGGCGCCTGTGAATACCTTCTGCATCTCCTCGGGAGTGGAGGCGGTCATCTGGCAATTTTCGACGGGAACTGGCGCCCATTCCAGTAGGGGGTAATCCCCGCCGTCGGGATCCTTCACGAAGGTGTTGTGGTCGAAAAGGCTCAGGGGGGAGCGGGTGAGTTTTCCGCAGAGGGCGGTGTGCTGCATGACCTTCATAAGGGGAACGCGGCACTGGTCGGTACCCACCATAAGGTTGTTGAAGACCTGGTGACCTTCCCGCTGGTCAACATCGGGGCCGGTAGAGGGATGCCATCCGAAATGGTCGCCTTGAGCGCTGCGGAGATCCCGACTGATGACGATCGGACTGTTGACAAAGGTGTTCTGGGTGATCACAGCATTGGAGCTGTTGAGGATGTGAATCCCCTGGTCGCAGTTTTCGAAGAGGTTGCCGGCACACACCACCCCCTTTGAGATTTCAAAGAAGAAGCCGTTGTAATTGACCCAGTGGGCATTGGGGTTGGAAGGGCCGCCCCGGTTGGTGCCCACATCCTTTACCCAGTTGTTGAGGAACTGGCCGTCGACGTTACCCACATCATACCAGATGCCGTTCGACAGAGGCTGGTCGCAGACCAGGTTATCGCGGCAAATCACCCGGTGGGTCTGGTTGAAGATCTTGACGGCGGCAGGATAATAGCCGCTGATATCATCGAGGTTGTTGCGCATAAAGATGTTCCGCTCAAGGAGACAGTCGCTGGCCGACTGGATGTAAATCCCCTCTGTAACGGTATCGTGGACTTTGCAGTTCCGCATCACCAGGTTGTCGCCGTGAAGGTAGCCTCCCACTCTTCCGCAGAAGGAGAAAGTGCAATGTTCGAAGACGGACCCTACCACATCCTTGCCAAACGTGGAAGGGTCAGCGATGCCTTCGGGGAAGCGTGCGTCGATTTCCATCCCGGCATAGGCATACTGGGTGAGGGTAATGCCACGCATAATAACCCCCTTGTGGTCGTTCTGCTTACCATGGACCTCTTTTAGCACCCTGAAGAAAGCCCTGTTGAAAGCGGTAATTTCTACCAACCGGTTTTCGGGGTTCGTGCCGATGTATACGAAGCCCTTTTCATAATCAATGTAAAAGGAGTTTTCATCGATTTCGCCGGGCCAACCCACGGAACGGAGGAGGCGGCCGTCGACGAACACCATGTCGTTGTTGAAGGTGTGGAGGGGCGTGCGCATACCGTGGCGGTCGGGAACCCACCAGTCGTCGGGGAAGGCACGGAAGAGTGTTTTCCAGGATGTTTTCCAGAGGTTGCCACGGAGCCGCTGCCACTGGTCGGCCACCAGGGTGCCTTTAAAAACCGGTTGTTCGTCGTTATAAGGCTGTATGGTGATTCCCTGGTTGAATTCGAGGTCACCGGTACGGTAGGTGCCACCGCGCAGGAGAATGACATCGTCTGTTACCACCCGGGTCAGGGCACTTTCAATGGTTGTAGGCACTTCTAACTGGTCGCCCGGAGCATCGGGGTTCCCGTCGGGGGACACGTAAATGATTTTTCCTGACGTTTTGGGAACGGGCCACGACTGGTGGATGGGACCGTAAGGCCCTCCGGAAGGCTGGGCGCCCGTGGTCAGCCACCCAGTGGCCGCTAACATCAGAAGCATCAGCTTGACTGGCCGGCAAAGAGGCAAAAGTCCGCCGGTTTTTTTCGAGAATATTCCTTTCATCATGTGTTCAATTATTTTGTTATGTCAGTAATGTATTTTTTTGGTCAAAGGCAAGCCCGGGCCGTTAACCCGCAATAAAAAGCACCTTCTGATGAGTGAGTCAGTCAATTGTCTTATTCTTACTATTTCTCAAATGTAATCATTTATCCATTCCCGCCAACACTCCGGGAAACAATCTGTGATAATGACAATATTTCATTCTCGCTTTGTGAAATCTTCATCAACAAGACCCGGGAGAAGCACTTTGAATGATGGGGACCGCAATTTCACGGATTTTCGTGAAAAAAAAAAGCAGAGGCTGCCTCCTGTCGGGGCAGCCTCGAAATCAACAAAACAAAAGTGAGATCGTCCTTATTTGGAGTAATAAGGCAGTGCTATGAAGTCGTAAGCGGTTTCCCATCCGGGATTTTGTTCCAGGACGCCTTCGGAGAGGGTCACCTGGGCATCGGGGATTTTCCAGAATCCGCCGCCGGTTTGGGCATAGCGTTCCATGAAGTCGAATTGTCCGAAGGTGAAGGTTCCCTTAACGCCGCGGTTGGTGACGGCGACACCTTCCTGGTTGGCGACGATCTGTTGGACGTCACCCCAGCGGCGGAGATCGTTCCAGCGGAGGCCTTCAAAGCAAAGCTCAAAGCGGCGTTCCTTTTTCAGGTTCTGGAGGGAGTAGCTGCCATAGGGAGGCAGTTTGGCCCTTTCGCGCACCTTGTTCAAGTAGGTAGGGGTTTCGGTGAGTTCCGAATGCATGAGGTAGACATCAGCCAGGCGGATCAGGATGAGGTCGGAGGTGAGTCCCCGCTGGCGGTTGTTGATGCCGCCATAGAAATAGGCAAAGGAAGTGATGAGGTTGTCTCCTTCATAGGCGCCCACACCGAGATATTTCTTGGCCCACAGGCGGGTTTTCTCCACCTCTTTTGTTTTGTCACCCGCGTAATTGGGGATTTCCTCTGCCTCACTGCAGATGGATCCCCGGAGGCGGTAGTCACCGGCGTAGTCGGGATCGCCTGACCAGTCGTCCCACAGTTTGGTACTGACCGGGCCATTGGAATAGCCTTGGGGCATCCAGGGGAAGTTATTGGCACCTGAGAGCCTCATTCCGAAGAATTCGACGATACGGTTAAAGTATCCTTCGGCTCCGGTGTTGGAGAATTTAAGGGCGAAGATGGTTTCCTTACAGCCGTCTCCTTCCCAGACCAGGTTGTTATCTTTGGCATAGTGGTAGTGGGTAGCGGTATAGGGGTTGGTATATGGCCAGATATTGCGCTGATCACTGACCAGCGTGTGGCCGCTGTTTTGGATACAGTCTTCGAGCCAGGCAACGACCTCCTGTTTGGAAACGGATCCACCGTCTGCCAGGGGAAGGGCTGGCTTCTTATAGAAACCGGTATAAAAGAGGTAAACCCTGGCCATCAGGGCTTCGGCGGCCCATTTGGAGGCATGTCCTGCGCCGTAGTTGGGGAAAGGTGTGGCGGGGAAGAGGGCAATGGCCTCTTTGAGGTCTGAAGCAATCCGGGCATAGATTTCGTCAGCCGGGGATTTGGGCAGATTCTGGGGGTCGAGTTCAAGGACCAGGGGAACCTGGCCGAAAGCCTGTACCAGGTCGAAATAAAAGTAAGCCCTGAGGAAATGGGCTTCGCCCAGCAGTTGCTCCCGTTTGCCCGTGGTGACCCATCCCGTGACGTTGTCCACGGTTTCAATAGCCATGTTAGCTCGGAAGATGCCCGCATAACGCCTTTGCCAGAGGTCCTCGAAGAAACTTACCCCCGGGTTGAGGAGTCTGTCGAGCGACTGGGCCCCGCGGTTACTCGTACTCCCTCCCCCTAAACGGTCATCACCCGACAACTCACTCATGAAAAAGGGGTGTACCTCAGGATTGCGGATCAGATCGTTCATAGAGGCATAGATGCCGGTGATCATCTGCTCGGCATCGTCCTGGGTGGCAGGAAAGTTGGAGGTATTCTTTTTAGTGAAGCTTTCCGTATCAAGGAAGCTTTCGCATCCCGAAAAAAGAAACAGGGCGGCAAGGATATAAATTATTCTATTCATCTCTTACTGTTCTTTAAAAGTTAAAATTTAAGATTGACACCCATGAGGAAAGTCCGGGAACCTGGATAGTATCCATTGTCGATACCCGAGGCCCAGCTGTAGCCGGCACCGTAGCCCACTTCAGGGTCCATTCCGGAGTAACCCGAGAGGGTCAGAAGGTTCTGGGCTGTGACATAAACCCTGAATTGAGAGACCGGGAGTTTGCTCCAGGCATTCTTAATGTTGTAACCCAGGGTAACGTTGGAGAGTTTCACATAATCGGCGTCTTCGACATAGATGTCGGAGATATCGACGAAGTTAGGATGTTTTCCATAGGCCAGAGAAGGATAACGGTTGGTGCTGCCCTCGCCGGTCCAGTATTTGGTATAGACTTCGGTGGTGTAGTTGTCGTTGGGCGTATCGGAATAGGAGCGGTACATCTTCATGACCTGCTGTCCGAAGGCGCCATAGGCAGTGAGGGAAAGGTCGAGACCTTTCCAGGCGAAGTTGAACGAGAAGCTTCCGGTATAGTCGGGATGGGGATTACCGATATAGGTTTTGTCGTTTTCGTCGATTTTCTCATTGCCGTCGGTGTTCTGAAAGATGAGGTCACCAGGTTTCGGGGTGCCCTGTTTGGTAACGCCGCCGTTGGCCAGGAATTCGTCTATCTGGGCCTGGTTCTGGAAAACCCCGAGAGTCTTGTATCCCCAGAAGTAACCCATGGGGTATCCGACTTCGACGCGGAAGGATTCGGTGGTATTCTCGGCGATGATAGCTTCGGGTCCATGGATAATGCCCTCCTCATTGGCGATGGTGAGCACTTTGTTTTGGTTATGGGCCATATTGAGGGCAAGACCATAGGTGAACTCCTTGCCGATTTTGTCGTCCCAGGTGAAAGCCAGTTCGGCGCCGCGGTTTTCGACGTCGCCGCCGTTAATGAAGGGGGCTCCGGTGCCAAAAGAAGCCAGGGTGGGGGCAACCACGAGCCAATCGATGGTTTTCTTGATGTACCAGTCAAAGTTAACCCCCAGGCGGGAGGCAAAGAGACGGGCGTCAAAGCCCAGGTCGAGCTGTTCCGAGGTTTCCCAGGTCACGTTCTTGTTGGGAAGGATGTCGGCGTAAGCCCCGGTGGCAGGATTGTTTTTATCACTAAAGAAATAGGCGTTGGTATTGAAGGCAATGGTGGCCAGGTACTGGAAGTTGTCGATGTTACAATTTCCGTTTTGACCCCAGCTTCCGCGGAGTTTCAGGAAGTTGAGTATGGAAGAGGTTCCTTCCATAAAGGATTCCTGGGAGATGACCCACCCAGCTGATACCGAGGGGAAGTAACCCCACCGATTCCCGCGGGCGAAATTGGAAGAACCATCGGCGCGCATCACTAACGATGCCAGGTATTTCTCCATGTAGTTGTAGTTCATTCTTCCAAAGAAGGAGGCGAGGCGGCCGGCATCGGAAGGTGCCCCATTGATGAAGGTGTTGGTGTTGTCGAGGCCCTGTGAGTTGTCAATATAAGCGTGGTCGTAAGATCCGGGGAAGAGGGAGTTGGAATTCTTGATGGAGAGTCCCTCACCGTAGCCCCATTTCTCTACCGACTGTCCCAGGAGCAAGTCTACAGTGTGGTGCCCCAGCTTTCTGGTATAATTCAGGGTGTTTTCCCAGGTCCAGTTGGCGTTCCATGACTGTCCCTGTGTGATATCGTCAGTTTCGTTGGAGGTACGGGCCGAAAGAACGTATTTGGGAACATAGTAACGGTAGGAGTTCTGGTAGTAGTCGTAGCCCAGACTGCTCTTGAAGAGAAGATTTTTTACTGGGGAGAGTTCCAGAAAAACGTTTGACTGGAGGCGGTTGGTGATGGAGTTTCGGTTTTTGCGGGTGAAGTCGAGTTGAGCCAATGGGTTGACGGAACCGTGGTCGAAATTCCATCCGTCGGCCACCATATTGTCGTAGAGGTAGTAACTGCCGTCGATGTTATACACGGGCTGCAGTGGGTTTGCTTTCAACAAGTTGCGGACGTTGTTGCTATACATGGCACCGATGCTGACCCCCGATTTGCTGTAATTCGAGAAGATGAGGTTTTCTCCCAATTTGATGATGTCGCGGCCGTTCTTTTTCAGGAGCGAGTGGTCGGAATTGATGCGGGCGGTATAGCGGTCGTAATGGGGTGTAGCGGGATATCCGATGGTTCCCTCCTGAATGAGGTAAGAGAAGCCCATGGCGAATCGCGACTGTTCGGATCCGCCCGTGAGGTTGACCGCATGGCTGGTAATGGGTGCGTTTTTGTTGGTCCCCTCCTCGAGCCAGTTTGTCCCTTCCCAGGTGCCGTTATTGATGGAGGCAAGCAAGGCGGCGGGAAGCTCTTCCTCCCATTTATACAGGAGACTTCCCGAAGGATCCTGGGTCAGCAGCACCTTGTTGATGATTTCCATGTACTGTTTGCCATTCAGTGTAGTAACGCCGTTGGTCATGGGATTCTGGATACCGTAGTAAGCGTCATAGGTGGCTTTCAGCTTTCCGGCCTTTCCGCGCTTGGTGGTGACCAGGACGACCCCATTGGCGGCGCGGGCGCCGTAAATAGCCGCCGAAGCTGCATCCTTGAGGATGTCGATTGACTCAATATCACTAGGGTTGAGGGAATTCAGCGACCCTCCAGCCACTCCGTCAATGACGTATAGAGGTGTCGAATTGCCTGTAGTACCCAAACCGCGGATATTGATGTTATACCCTTCGCCGACCTGACCGGAACTTTGGGTAATGTACACCCCCGGGGACTGGCTTTGCAGGGCGCCCAGCACACTGGAAGAATTAAGTTTTTCAATACTCTCCCCCTTGACTTGGAGGGTGGCGCCGGTGACCAGTTTTTTCTTCTGGATACCATAGCCGACCACCACTACCTCATCGACCCCGAAAAGTTCCTCCTCCATAACCACGTTGATGGTGGTCCGGTTCCCGGCGACAATCTCCAGGGTTTTCATGCCCACGAAGGAGAAAACCAGGGTAGCCTCTGATGAGACATTGGCCAGGGAGAAGATCCCCTCGGCATTGGTGACGGTGCCGGTGGTGGTCCCCTTTATAGTAACAGCAACGCCGGGAAGGGCACTCCCGGAAGTGTCGTTCACCTTACCGGTGAGCACCACGGGTTGCTGTTGAGGTTTGAGGGCTTCAGGACGGGCGGTGGTCAGCACGATCTGGCGGTTCATGACCAGGTAATTCACATTGGTGCCTGCGAAGAGTTCCGAAAGGACTTCTTCAATGGGTTTGTTCTGGATTTCCATGTCGATGCGGCGCTCCACATCGACGAGTTTCTGGTTGAAAAGGAAATAAAACTCCGTCTTTTGTTCAATTTCCTGAAGGACGTCAATCACACGCGTGTCCTTTACGTCCAGGGAAAGGCGGGTTACCTGGGAATAGGTATCTAGGGCCCACCCCTGGACGGTCATCAGTGTCAGAAAGAACAAGCTTAAGCGCATAATTCTGCAGGTTTTAGTAATGCACGGAAATGGGTCCGTGTGCCAAATCCATTTTTTTTTCATACATTTAAAGCATTAAGTAGTTAAAACAATATCGTTAAAGTAGCTGCTTATGTTCGACAGGAGGGTGTTGCACCACTCTCCTGTTTTTTTATTTAAATGCCTTCACTTTGGCCGGGTTAAGGCGGAGGATGATTTTCCGCTTCGGGAAGGTACCATCGCTGAGAGGAAGACGTTTCTCCTCCACAAAAAGGATGGGAGTGGTGATCGCCAGCAGTTTTAGGACCTCGTCGAGTTGTTCGTCCCGGAAGGTGGCATAGAAGGTATAGTCAAGGAGCCTGCGGTCGGCGATGAGGATATCGGCGTTGTACCACCGGCTGAGGCGTTGGGCGACCTGACCCATGTCCTCGTTCCGGAAAACCAGTTTTCCTTCGGTCCAGCCTGTATACTGAGAGGCTATGACTTCGCTACGGGTAAAGGATCGGTCGTTGAGATTCATTTTAAGTTTCTGGTTGGCTTGTAGGGAGGTGATGCGGGTTCCGGCAGGGTTGCTGACTTCGAGGGTTCCTGACTGAAGGATCACCTCTTCGCAGGTTTCCCCGGGATAGGAGATGACGTTAAAGGCAGTGCCGGTAACCAGAATGGAGAGGTGCGGCGTGTTTACCATGAAAGGGTTTTTTTTATCCTCTCTTACCAGGAAGAAAGCCTCGCCTGAGAGGGTGACGGTGCGGTTTTTGGCAAAGTCAAGTCCGTACCGGAGGGAGGACCCGCTGTTGAGGTGGCCGGTGGTGCCATCGGAAAGGGTAAAGCGAGTGCGCGCCCCTTCGGGGCATTCGATTTCGGCAAAACCTGCGGAAGGCAGGGAGCGGTCCCTGGAAAAATAAAACCAGGAAAGCGAGCCCAGCAGAAAGGGAAGGAATAGAATGGCGGCAACGCGCTGAAGGGTAGCAAGAAACCTGAATTTCTTCCTGGTCTGTAGTTCGCCGATCATGATTTTGTGCTGAATCCGGGAGAGGACAAGGTCGAGGCTGGCATCGGGAAGGGCCTCCCCACCCATTTCCGGCCAGTGGGTGGCCATCAGTTGCCTGAGCTCAGCTTCGCGGGCAGGATCTGATACCAGGTCCATGACAGCGAGGTAGTCCTTCCGGGAAAATTTTCCCCGGAAGTACCTTTTCAACGGGTGATCAGCCTGTTCCATGAATTATAAACCGGGTAATGCATGATATAAAGGAGCGTCAGGCAGGTTGCCCGCAAGGGTGGATGCGTTTTCGGAAACGCAAAAAAGAAGGTTCGGCATCATAGAACAAAGTATATTAGGTTTGTCTGTATTATATATAGGGACGAAGGAGGCAAATCCCTTAGTCGGAAATGAAAAAAAAAGAAAAATCATGTGGTTTCAAGTAAATCCACCCAGATTGTCGCATATTTCTGTTATGGCTGACATACCGAGCAGCTGTTCCAGGCAGTCGCCCCCGAATCAAAGGATTTTACCTGAAAGGGGAACCATACTTCCGAAAAACTTCAAGAACTGCCTTTGCCAACGAAAGGCAGTTCCCTGAGAAAGAGGTAGAAGAAGAGCATGGAGGCTACCTGGTCTCTATTCATCCACGCTTTGATATTTTTCAGAGCTTCGGTGAGGTGGTGTTCTACGGTTTTCGGAGAGATGCCCAGATTTTCAGCGATGTCGGCTACGGCCATTCCCCCTGAGCGGCGCATAAGGAGGACCTCCTTCTGTCGCGGCGGCAACCGGTTGATTGACCTTTGTACGAGCTCGAGCAAAGAGTGGTAGTCAGTACGATCATTCAGCTCATCGGTAAAGGTAACCACTTCTGCTGAGATATCGGCGAGGTAACGGCGTTCGAGAGTGAGCTTTCGGAACTTCTCCATGATCAGGCGATAGGCAATCTTAAAAAGATAGGCATTGAAGGAAAACCCGGGGTCGAGGGACGCGCGGAGGTGCCAGATCCTGAGGAAGACCTCCTGGACAATCTCTTCGGCATCAGGTTTTGACTTAAGGTATCCGAGGGAGAAATGGTAAAGCCGCTTTCCGTAGATATGAAAAAGCTCCTCAAAAGCCAGGGAATCCCCTTTTTTTAGGTTTCTTACCCATTGGGTTTCCAATTGACGACTATTACCACTCATACTACATCACAGGGAATTGCAAGCTAAAACACCGGATTTTCCGCCTGCATCAGGAGCGGCATTCCGGGAAAGCCGCAAGATAGAAAATTCGTCAGAGAAGGCAGCAGGATTATGGTTCTCAATTCTGCTATGTGATCAGGCCGGGGCTAAATTCCGGCGGGCGAAATGCCCGTCGGCGCTGCCGCGGGGAGTTACAATTAAGGTATCAGCGTTTCATTCCGGAGGGATAATGTAAAAAATCCCGATTTTCTCCTAAATTGAGGATTAACTTTGTACAAAGGCCCGATTATGAAGATACTGGTAATAGAAGATCACCCCGGTTTGTTGTCAGCGATCGTGGAGGCGCTCGAGGCGGAGAAGTTTTTATGTGAGCGGGCCGCGGATTTTGGCACGGCGGAGGAGAAGATTCACCTGTACAGGTACGATCTTATCATCGTCGACATCAACCTTCCAGGGGGATCAGGATTGGAGATCATCAGGGAAGTGAAGCGGTTGGGTGGGGAGACGGGGATCATCGTGGTGTCGGCGCGCGACGCACTCGACAACAAAATTGAGGGGCTGGAGCTGGGTGCCGACGATTATGTGACCAAGCCTTTTGATATGGCCGAGTTGGTTGCCCGTGTGAAGGCGCTGGTGCGGCGCCGCAATTTCGGGGGCCAGTCGGTGGTCACCCAGGGAGACTTCTCCATCGACACCCAGTCGCGGGAAGTGACAGCCGCCGGCCGTAAGATTGACCTTACCCGCAGTGAATACGACATCCTGCTTTTCCTTTTCTCGAATGCCGGCAGGGTTATTTCGCGCGAATCACTGGCCGAACACATCTGGGGTGACCATATGGATCTGGCCGACTCCTTTGACTTCATTTATTCGCATATCAAGAACCTGCGGAAGAAAATCACTACCGCAGGCGCTACCGATCCCATCAGGGCAGTATATGGCATTGGCTATAAATACGAAATCTCAAGGGAATCATGAAACTCTTCAAGCGCACCTTCGTTTCGTTCTCCTATCTGATTATACCGCTTTTCATAGTGGGTAGCGCCATCATCTATTTCACCTTCGGGTACGTGATCTATGAGGAAGCCGATGAGTACCTCACCTACGAGATGGAGCGGCTGATGGAATACCATCGGGAGCACCAGGATCTTCCTGACTTTCACCGCGTGGCCGAAATCATCGCCGGACAAAAGGTGGAGAAGCCTTTTTTCAGGGACACGCTGATCCTGGAACCCAGCGACAACGAGATGGTACCCCACAGGGAACTGGCCTTCAGCATCCACCACAAGGGAGAGGATTTCAAGATCGTATTGCGTCATCTTATCCCCGGGAAGGACGATCTTCTGGAAGGCACTTTGCTTATCGCCGCCGGGGTGATGCTGCTGATGGTGGCGGTGTTGGTGCTGATGGTCAGTTATCTGTCGGGGAGGATCTGGAAGCCTTTTTACCAGACCGTCAGGTTGTTGTCGGGTTACCGAATCAGCCAGCCGCCGCCCGTTTTTCCGGAAACCGACATCGAGGAGTTCAGCTCGCTGAACCAGACGGTGACGGGACTGCTCACCAAGATGAACGGGGACTACCAGAGGACGCGTGATTTCAACGCCAACGCCTCGCATGAGTTACAGACCCACCTGGCCCTTATCAGGGCCAATGCCGAACAGTTGCTGAACCAGTCGCCCGGGGATCCCTCCTTTTCTGAGAATCTGAGAAATATCCAGAATGCGACCATCAAGCTCTCGGGGGTTCAGAAGTCGCTGTTGCTGTTGAGCCGGATCGGCAATCTGGAGTTCTGCAATGCCGTGGACCTGGATTTATTGGACTACCTCACGGCGTCGCTCGATTTGTTTAGGGAGGCCTTAGAGCTCAGGGGGATCAGGCTGACTACCCGGGTGGAAACGTGCCCCCTGCGAATGGATCCCGGACTCGCGGAGATTCTGGTTAACAACCTGGTCAAAAATGCTGTCAAACATAATGTAAAGGGTGGGTTTATCGAGGTCACCCTGAACTGCCGGGAACTGGTGATCGCCAACAGCGGGCTTCCCTATGACGGCGATCCGTCGGGACTCATGGATCGGTTTGTAAAGGGAACCTACGGCAACATGGGCATCGGCCTTGCCATCGTAAAACAGATCTGCGACCTCCATCAGATGGAGATCAGCTACTCCATCGCCGAAAAAACGGACCATGCTCTCAAAATTTTATTTCCACGGGAATAAACTCCAGATTTCCTACAGAATCGCCTTCTACCTTTGTCCCATCAGAGCTTCAAAATAGCAGGAGTTCTTTGGGAGGTAGCCTGAAAATCCCTTACAGAGTAGGGCATTCAGAAAACTGAAAATCATGAAAAAATTGTTTGTATTTGTTATAACGATTTTCACCCTGACGCTGGTGAGTTGTGAGAAAGAGACCCTGATCCCTGAAACCGAACTTCCGAAAGAGATCACCGCTTATATCCAGGAACATTTCCCTAAAACGGCGGTGGTACAAACGGTTAAGGAGACCGAGTTGGCTGACAAGAGCTGGGAGGTGTACCTCGAGGGAGGTATTGTGCTCAAGTTCGATAAAAGCAGGGAGATCACCGACATCGAGAGCATGACCGCGTTGCCCGCAAGTGTGATTCCGCAGAAAATCAGAGAGTATGTGGCCTCGAAATACCCTGGGCACTTTATCAGGGGCTGGGAACTCGACGACCGAAACCAGCAGGTGGAACTGGACAGCGGCATGGAGCTGGTGTTCAGCATGGGGGGAGACTTCCTCAGAATTGACCTTTGACCAGGATTATCGGGAGAAACCTTGTGGCTGTCTGGCCGGGGATTTCTCCCCGTTTCGTTTACGGATATAAAAATGAAGTTGCACAATTAAAAAAGAAATAGACATGAGAACTGTAGGGTATTTTGTTTTAGCCGGGCTGTTGTTAATGATTCCGGGCATTTCACGCGGGCAGTATACCGGTCCGGGTTCCACAGGCAAGGTGTACACCGTGAAAGAGATCCTCGAGAACGCAGCGAAGCTCGATAAATCGGATGAGGTGGTGACTCTGAAAGGATACATTGTGAAGCAACACAATAGCGACACCTACCATTTCAAAGATTCCACCGGTGAGATCAGGGTGGAGATTGAGAAGAAGAATTTACCGGCCACGCCTTTCAACGAAAAAACCGAGTTGTTGATCACCGGGGAGGTCGACTTCGACCTGCTGGAAGGAACCGAAGTAGAGGCTGACAAGGTAGAACTGGTAAAAAAGACAGAGTAGCGGCGCCTGTCCGGGAACGTATTCCGGCATACCGGCATACGTTTGACAGGCACCAGAGCTACATAATTCCCCGGTAAAAGGAGTATTATGCGGTTACTTATCCCCTTTGATTTCAGCAAGGGGAGTAAGCTCCAGCTTCCGGAACTCCACTTCGGAGCCTTCGGCCTGGAGGGCGATCTGTCCCCGGGTGGCGGTGCAGTTGTAGCCGAGGTTGACCAGTTGGTCATTCACCCACACCCTGATGGTGTCGGCGACGCACTCAATGACCATGCTGTTCCATTCACCCGCGGGTTTTTCTGAACCATCAGTGAGGTTCACGATACGGCGGTTCTTATTTCCGTCAACACCCCAACTCTCTTTGGGGCCTCGGCGGGCTTCCATATCGGGGACTGTGATGTCTTCAGCGATGCACCAGAAATCACCGGCATTCTCATGCATCATCTGCACTTCCAGGGACCGGGGGAACATGCCATACAGGGCCCGTGGTGTCGAAGCGTGCACCAGCACCCCGCAATTGCCGGGAACAGCGGCAAAACGGTATTCCACTTCCAGACGGTAATTGCTGAAGACGGAATCGGTGATCAGGTGTCCGCCCGGGGTGCCCAGACTGACCAGCATCGAATCGCGCACGACGAATGGCTGGGTGGTATCAGGATTCTGATCCATCGCCGGCACATCCATGTGCCAACCGGTGAGGTCGGTACCGTTGAAAAGAGAAATGGGCTGCTGTTCACGCGGAACATTGCATCCGGAAAGGATGAAAGACATCAGAAAAATAGCAACCGCAAAGGCTGCGACAGGGTTCGGTTTTGATAAAAGTTTCATAGGTCTAATTTAATCAGATTTGCCAGGTCCGAATATAGCGAATTTTCAGGACAATACTTCCCTTTTTCCGTACATTTGAAATGACCTGACCAAATTGTGCAATACTCTGGTCAGTTTCTGTAATTATTTTTCATAAAAAATGAAACCCATAAAGCCTACTTTGCCAAGCCTTCAGTACCAACAACGGAAAATTATGAATTAAAGCACTTACTCCCGGTTATTGGTGTACTTGGTGATGACCTGGTTGCGCAGCTCCAGAAACATCTCCGTCACCCGGTTCATCTTTCCGTCTGAATAACCAGTCAGGAACTTCCGGGCTGCTGCCGGATCCTTCTTATACATCGCCAGGGCTTCTGCCTCAAGCTTTGCCTGTGTGGCAAACATTTCCGCCTCGAAGGGGTCCCTCACCGCCCGCACGTCGGCGGCCACATCACGGAACTGCAGGTTGGCCAGGTTGTCCACGAAATCAATGGCCCACCGCGCCGAGCGCTCGTCGTATTTCTCAGGGTCATAGATATTATAGGTCTCCGCCACGGAAAGATTTCCGGCGTAAATGGGCACATACGGACTGAAGTAGGGATTGTCGAGGTAGACCCAATAGACTCCGCCGATGGCATCGGGCAACTCGCCGCGCAACTGCATCACCATTCCGTAATGGCCCCGGTGGCGTGCCACCGGCCGGCGGTAAGTCTGTTTGATGAGCTTCCGCATTTCGCTTCCGGGGAAAGGCGTAGCCAGCGGACTCTTCACATAACCTCCCTTCCCGTCGGGTACCAGCCACTCGGGATAGGAGGTCATGTCGTAGATGGTCCCCTCGAAGGTGGAGCGCTGGAAGGCGATGACATCTTGCACCGAGATTTTTTTCTCCGGAACAGCCGCAAAGGGATAGATGGAAAGAGGCTCCACCACCTGAAAATAAGGTTGCATTCCTTTGAAGGGGTTGGTGTGGTCGAGCTTCCGATTGGGCCACTCCCGCAGGTTAGGCATGAAAGTGGTGTAGAAGAGCCAAAATCGGCTGGTGGCGTACTCCTCGGGCAGGGGGGCGTAAGCTTCCTGCCAGATGAAGGGCTTCCCCGAAGCCGGATCGTACCAGCCCCTGTCGATCGCCTCCTGCCTGTAGTTGTCCGACACCATAAACCGCTCCCGGTCGGTGGCGTCTATCTCCTTGATGATGCTCCAGTTGGGGACCATCGTTGCCTGCTCGTCAGGGATCCGTTGTGCCGCCCAGATGGCCCCGGGCTTGCCACTCTCCGGTGTCCAGCCGTTGCCCACTCCGAAGACCTCAAACACCCATGACTCTTCTGTATCGGCGATCACCAGCGTCTCGGAACCATCCCCGCTCGAAGGCAAAAAGCCATAACGGATCATCAGGTCGCCAATGAACTGGACTGCTTCCCGGGCGTTGCCGTACCGCTGAAGGGCAAAGATCATTGCCTGCTCGATGGTCATGATTTGCTTCCCCTCCTCGCGGGTGCACACCAGCTCGGGCCGCTGCGCCGTAGTGCTCTCGGCAATCCCCAGCTGCACTTCGTTCATGTGGGAATAGGCCGAATGGAAATATCCGTAGGTCTTTCTCACCTGCGGAATGGAGCCCAGCACCTCGCCATCATCTTCCAGGGAACGGCCGGCATCCTGAATCCCCCAGTAAACAGGGGCCAGCTCGCCCTGCCTGAAAGTCTTGCCCGGAACATAATAAATCCGTGAATCGGGACCGGCATCGGTATGGGAAATGATCACCGAACCGTCGGCGGTGGCTTTTTTGCCGGCGGCAATGATCGTACAGCTAAACCCCCTCGGAAGGGGGAACAACACGGAAGCCAGCAGGAGCAGAAGAGCGGAATTAATTTTCTTCATAGGAATTGGTTTTTGTGGTGGAAACATAAACTAAACCAGAAAAGATCCGGCACATGATCACGCAGCGTCACCTGACCATCACCTTGCCCATAGCCGAACGGGAGCGGTCCATGGCCCTGACCATGTAAATCCCCGCAGGAAGTCCCTCCGTAACGATTACGGGACAGGTATCTCTACTAATGTCTTGTTTCCTCACCAACTGGCCGCCTACCGTCCAGATCTCCAGTATCCCTTCGGGGGTGAAATCCGACGGCCATCGGACCGAAACAGTGCCATTGCCGGGATTAGGATAAAAAGTCAGTTGATTATTTTCTTTTACCTCCGGAAGGAAGGTGGTCCCCATGTATTGCTGCACGATGATAGCGTTGTAGGCTACTACAGGGCTGCCATCCTTTTTAAAGGCCAGACTGAGGCCGCTGGCGTTGCTGCTTGAGAAGCGGTCACCCATCGACACCCAGCTTCCCTCTTCGTACCGCATCACCGACAGTTTACCGCCGGTTTTACCATCGCCGAAGGCGACATGCAGGATTCCGGTGGGGTCCATGCCCAGCACCATTCCGAAACCGGTCTCTTTTGACAAGGCCCCCTGTCCTGTGGCCGTCCATTCGCTCCCCGAAAAGCGGTAGACGGTAGCTTTGGCATCGGTGCCGCGGGCTGCCAGCCAGGCGGTACCACCATCGACAATCAGGCAGCGGTTGCCGGAATCGTGGGTGGAAGGTGTGAATCCAGGGGTGCCTGCAAACACCCATGCCGAACCATCGTATTTCATCACTGAAGCCCGGTAATTGTTGGCATAATCGCGGAAGGCCAGCCAGGGTGTGGAGCCGCTCACCGCCAGGGAGTAAACCTGCGACATGCCTGGGGTGAACCCCGGAGCGCCCACAGTCGTCCATCCCCCGCCACTCTCTTTAACCACCGTCGCCTTATCACTAAACTCCGCATCGCTGTAAGCCACCCAGGCCGTATTTTCTTCCACCGCCAGAGCCACAGACGAGACCATATATTTCGAAAACCCCGGCGAACCGACATACACCCAGCCACTCCCGTTGTAACGCATCACCGACACCCGGTCCCCGTGAGCCCCGTCGGAATAGGCCACCCATGGTATTCCCCCACTGACCCTGAACTGCAGCGCCGTAGCCTCACCTTCCGTAAAACCCGGCAGACCCACATGCACCCATCCCGACCCTGTGTACTTCATCACCGTGGCCTTATCCCCGTTGCCACCATCGGCAAAGGCGATGTAAATAGTGTCATTATAGATATCCATCTTCAGATATTTGGCCAACCCCACTGACAACTTGCCGGTCACCAGATTGGCCGACCAGGTCTGGCCAAATCCCTGCACCGAAAACAGCAGGATAAAAACCAGAAAACAGTATAACTTGCGTCTCATATTGTTTCAGATTTGTTTTGACATAAATAATTCATTGTGCATTCATTACAAATATAGGGAATAACTGTGAGGCACACCAAAAAACCGGTGATGGTTTTGGTTATCCGAATAATAGTTACGACATTTTATCTTTACCAGATCTGAAAATGGTCTTCTTCAGAGCGTCGGATCACGGTTTTGCGAATCTGGTATTCTGAGGCGCTGTTCGAAAGACAGATGTAAGCGTCCTCCTTCAGGAGAGGGGTGGCCTCATCTCCTCCGGCCATTACCTTCCCACCACCATCAAGGCTGAAGTGGTCCCGGCTTTCCCGGTCACCCTGACGATATAAGCTCCTGCCGGAACCGGTGGAACCAGCGACCGGATTTCCACGGCCTCCCCCTGATCGAGAAAAATCCTTTCCCCTTTCAGGGTTAGTATTTCCAGGGTATGAAAAGGGAAAGGTGACCGGATATGCACTTCCACAACCGATGGATTGGGATACAGCATCAGTTCTCCGCCGCTGCTGAAGGTGTGCCCGGCAGGCTCCGCCACGGAAGTGACGGTATTCTTGCGTATAAAGGTGATCCATCGGAGCATGAACAGCCGTGTGCCGGCACCGCCTGTGAATTTCAGGTACACGTCGTGGGAGCCCGTCACCCTTTCTACCGGTGCCGTAAAATTCCGGAAGGTATTCCACCCACCTGTTCCAGTGATCGTACATGTCCCAATTTTTCTGCCTGTGTCGAGGGAGTCGAGCCACACTTCGATGGTACCGCCGGCGCCCAGGCAAGCCGCTTCGAAAACCACCGAATCAGCCGGCGGGATTAGCTCCCCGTCGCCGAAGGCCGTCCCCGCATAAAGGACCCAGTCGCCTGCGCTGATGTAGTCGAGGGTGCTGATGCCCTGGCTCGGGGAGGTGCGCGTCACCCCCTGCTGGTTGGCGGGGCATTCCGCCAGGATGGGCGTAAAGGCATCGCGGTAAATATAAAGATCAAACCAGGCGCTCCGGCTCCCCTCCACGAACAATCCCTGCCGCGTACCCGTAAAAGTCTCAAAATCGGAATAACTGTCAATCTCCGACACATCGACCGCTGACCCCACCGGGTTCCAGGTCAACCCATTGGCACTGAAATAGCCGCTGATTTTGTGGTTGACCCTGACCATCTTCAACCACAGGGTATCTCCGGAAGTCACCCCCGTTTCATAGCGTGTTAGGTCATAGCTGAACACCACTCCTTTTTCTCCTCCGGCAAGACGGGTGATGAAGAGCTTCACGAAGAGCTTCTCATCGCCCCGCATGATGCGGAGTCCCGCCCCGTCGGCGGCGGCCTGAGGATCAAATTCGAGCCGGGTGACCAGGGCGTAGCTGTGCTCCCCGTCGTTCTGGATCACTGTCATCGCCTTCGACGTGCTCTTGGGGGAGAGGCGCAGCCATCCCGGCCGGTCTGTAAGCGACCACTTCAGGGTGGGGGTCTGCCCCAGAAACGACCAAGCCGGATGGAGTTTCGGCCCGCTGAAATCATCGTTTATGGGAACCCCCCAGGGAATGCCGGTGCTGGGCAGCCGCGGCGCCGTAAAAGATTTGTTGACGGGATAATCGGCAATCGGCCGCCCCGCAGCGTAATAACGCACCTGATTGAGCAGCCCCTGCCGCCCCTGACCCTTCCATTCCCCCTTGGCATACAGGGGATGAACCACCCATGAGGTGCTGTCGTCAAGCATCACCGCCGCCGAAGCATGGTTGGGTGAGGTGAAGAGTGAACCACTCTTCAAAGGGTCGCTTTCATTGAAGAAATCACCGAATAGGGTCCAGGCCGACTGTTCGGCCGTCAGCGTTTTGCTGCGCATCACCTTCTGACCCCCCGCCAGATCGCGGGCAAAGGAATAGTAATAATAACCCCCGTATTTCCAGATAACAGGTCCTTCGGCCCAGCTGTAAGGATATGAAGGTCCCGGATTGAGCCACTTCAAGTCGTATAAGGCCCCCGCAGGCTGACCATTGGCACCCAGTTCCACAATCCCGTTGTTGGGCTGGCCGTTCTTCACCACCAGATACCAACGGTTGTCGTCATCGATGAATACCGAATTGTCATACCCCAGTCCATACGGCAATCCCGCAGGATTGTTGATCCTCACGGGTGTACCCCAAGGCCCCTCCGGAGCGCTGGCTTTCACATAATACATGGTATTGGCCCGCGAAAAGAAATGCCAGTACTGGTCGTTGTAAAAAACTATCTGTCCGCCCCAGCACCCTCCCCCGGGAGCATCGCCGTAGTTGCTCCAAGACGCACTCACCGGCTGAGCAATCACCTCCCAGTGCACCAGGTCTGTCGAATGCCAGATCACCGGCGTCACATTGAAAGAGGAACCCGTGGTATAAAAATGATCCCCGATGCGGGTTAAGGTGCAATCGGGATGATCCCCCGGAATCACCGGATTCATATAACTCCCGAACGAGGGCGACTGCCCCGCCGACAGCAGCGGCAAAATAAAAAGAAGGGAGAAAATCGTCCGGGCTTTTGTGCGAAAAAGGAAGGATCCCGGAAGTAAGTTGGCCTTTCCCGTCATAGGCTGGCATTCATTGTTCTTCATCTGATAAGTTTTATTATCGCGGTGGGCAAATCACCGGCCCCGGCCGGTCTCACAAATATACACCTATATTCCTGAAATATCAGGATCTGCCGGAATTCATATAAAACTGCCGGTTTGACAGTTGGCGGATAATTCCTATTTTTACCGCAAAGGATTCGTTAACCATTATTGCGGAAGCATTCTTGTCCCATGGCCCGCTATCCGGAAAGGAATCACGGCAGGAGAAACCATTCGGATAATGGCATCCGGGCGTAGTTCCTCAGATGATGCAGCAGGGGGATCAGAGTAGGGGGGATCAGCAGGGGGATCAGCAGGTAAAACGAATCTTGTCAATAAAATAAAGACCGATGAAGAAGATGCTGTTTCTGACTGCTCTGATAATGCTGATGGCCGGCTTGTCTGAAAAGGGCGTTACCCAGAATGTCTCCTATTCCCTTGTCAACTTGCTCCCCGACGAGAGCTACCAGACCATGGTGGGATGGGGCGCCTCCCTGGCCTATTACGAAGGGTGGCTCACCGCGCATCCCAAAAAGGCCGGGATCTATGATATCATCTTCAAAGAGTTGAGCCTCGACATTCTCCGGGTAAGGAATGCTTACGGCTATGATAACACCATGATCGGCAAGGTGAAGGAGTTCAATCAGGCGGCTGCAAAATCTTTGGGGCACCCCATTGACATCATGGTATCCTCCTGGGGCCCGCCGGCTTACCTCAAAAGCAACAACGACAAGAACGGCGGAGGCACCCTGAAATATACGGTATCGGACGGAAAAGTGAATTTCGACTATGCGGGCTTTGCCCGCTGGTGGAACCTATCGCTCGACGACTACAACAAAAACGGGGTTTTCCCAACCTATGTAAGCATCCAGAACGAACCCGACTGGAAAGCCTCCTATGAGTCGTGCCTTTTAAACCCTTCGGAAACTATCAACGCCACCGACACCATCGCCGGGTATAACAGAGCCCTCGATGCTGTTTACGACACCCTGCAGAAAAGAAGTCACATTCCCCTGTTTCTGGGCCCGGAATGCGTGGGAATCGGCTATTTCGGGCAGACCACCAACGGAGTGGAGAGATATGTCAACGCCCTCGATATCAATAAGCTTTACGGCATCGCCCACCATCTCTACCACGGTGCCGACGAAAACAACCCCTGGAGCTCTGCCGATTTTGGGAAAATGGGCAAATACCGGCCCCAAATTCCCCACTTCCAGACCGAATACAGCCGGGGCGAGTGGTTCCCCCTGGCGGGCATGATCTACAAGTCGCTTAACGATGAAAATGCCGTGGCTTACCTCTTCTGGGACCTCGTCTGGCCCGATGGGGGACTCGTCGACATCGACTTCCCCTGGGATGTCAACCAGTGGACCGATAAAAGCAAGGGATACCAGCGTACCAAGCACTTCTGGGTTTTCAAACAGTTCTCGGCATGGATTCACCCCGGCTGGAAAAGGGTAAAGGTCAACAGTCCCTCCGTCATGGTGAAGACAGTGGCTTTCCTCAGCGCAGACAGAGACTCGGCCACCCTGGTGGCCATCAACACCTCTGCATCGGCCAGCTTTGGACTGAAGGCGGCTATCCCCGGCTATACCATCGACCAGGCCGTCATCACCCGCACCTCTTCCACCGATGACGGGGTGACAATCACCATGCCCAGCGATTCCATCCTCATCGCCCCCATGTCGATCACCACCATCGCCATGAAGATCTCGGAAATCAACACTTCCGCCCAAGGGGATCTCCCGTCAGGGTCCAGTTCCGGCATTGCCACCCTCTTCCCCAATCCCCTCCGGGACGGGGGTACCCTGCGCTTTGTCGCTACAGAAAAGGGGATTTACACTCTGAACGTTTTTGATCTCCGGGGCTCCCTGTTGGTCAGCCAGCCTTTGGGCACCCTGCTGCCCGGCATAAAAAACGTCGGGATCAGCAGGCTAAACCTCCCCTCGGGCACTTACCTCTTCAGGATAGAAACCAAGGACCGAGAAGCAGGCCGGGGAAAATTCACCCTCACGGACTGAATAAGCCGGTAACCCCCGCAAGCTTGTTCCGACAAAGGAAAAACCTGAGGTCTGGAGATAATGATGCAGGTATTAATATTATTGTTACATTTGAAGATCCATAAAATTAAACATAACGATATGAAACCATCTGCACCATCAAAAGTTCTGTGGATCATCGCTTTGATTATTGGCATTCTGGGCTTTATCTTCCATTTTGTGGCCTCTCTTGCCGCATACGATTTCTGGTTCGTCCTTGCCGCCTTTGTGTTGCTTGCGATAGGGACCTCGTTTAAGAAGGTGTAGCAATAATTTCTCAACATATGCCTGATATCCGGAGGAGAGCTTCCGGATGTTGAATGTGGTCAGGTTGTATGACTCATGTTGCAGGACGAGTGGGTCAAAGGGATTGGTATTTCGGGACCTGAAGATGTCCTTTATTTTTGATTGGGATGACAGCCGGAACCTTCTGAATGGGGCTGTTAGTTATCATTTACCTACCCACACTTTGAATGCCGAAGCTTTCAGCCGGCTAATGGTGACCTTATCGTTGACGGGATTCTTCAGCCTGACGACCAGTTTGTTGCCAAAATAGTCCTCAAAGCGCGCAATCAGGTCGATGTGGATGATGGTCCTGCGGTCGGCCCTGAAATAGTGGTCAGGGTCGAGTTCTTCCTCCAGCCGGTCTAAGGAGAAGTCGACCACATGCTTTTCCCCACTCCAGGTGATGGCCGTGGTGATGCGGCTCTCACTCATGAAACAGGCGATATCGCTGGTGTCGAGTTTATAATAACGATTGCCTGCCGAAACCAGAAACCGCTGCCGGTACTCCTTCTTACCCGACTTAATGGCGCGCAGAATCTCCCCATAGTCGATTCCCGGAAGGAGGAGTTGGAGGTCGGGATGCCGCTGCCGGTGCCACATTTCAAACTTTTCCAAGGCGCGCTCCAGGTCGCTTTCCCTGACGGGCTTCAACAGGTAATCAACGCTGTTCACCCGGAAAGCCTGGATGGCATACTGGTTGAAAGCCGTGGTGAAAATGATGTTGCTGTTGACTTTTACCTGTTCAAAGATCGAAAAACAGATGCCATCGCTCAACTGGATGTCCATCAGCACCAGGTCGGGCTGTTCCTCTTGCGAGAAAAAGCTGACACTCTGCCTGACACTCTCCAACCGTGCCGCCAACTCCCAGGAAGGACGCAGTGACTGCAGCATACCTGCCAACAGACGCATATTGGGCATTTCATCTTCTATAATCGCTACCTTCATATCTGCGTTGTTAAAGCAAAGGCAATTCCACCCTGAACATTTTATCCGTTTCCGTAATCGTCACTTTCCGTTCGGTCAGAAACTCATAGCGCGCCACCAGGTTGGCCAATCCTTTCTCGGTCGAATAGGAGCTTTCTCTTGGCTGGATTGTATTTTCCACAATGATGGAATCACCGGCGGTGAAAATCTTCAGTGTTAGGGGTTGTTCCGGGGAGGCTACATTGTGTTTAATGGCATTTTCCACCAGCAGTTGAAGGGAGAGGGGAGGAATTCTCCTGCCGGCAAAGGTCTCGTCAATGTCATATTCCACCTTCAAACCTTCTCCAAGGCGTTCCCGGTGCATATCCACATAACTGCGGATGAATTGCAGTTCTTCATCCGTAGAAACGGTGGTGCGGTCACGACACTGCAGCACATAACGGTAGGTATCGGTAAAATTCTGGATAAAAGTCACTGCTGACTCCTGGTCATAGAGGATCATCGACTTGAGCACACTCAGGTTGTTGAAAAGAAAATGGGGGTTGAGCTGATCCTGGAGGGCATTGTAGTCGTTTTTCATCTGAAGTTGCCGGAGCGAGTCCACCTCCCGTTGGGCGCCCATCCATTTGGAGACGATCCGCAGGCTGATAGAGATTACCACCATGATGAAGACAAAAAACAATCCAAAGGCGAACAACAACCAGGTGATGGGTTCCTGCAGCACTTCCAAATATTTGATCTGGCGCTCAAAATAGATCAGGGCAAAGAGACCGATTGCCAAACTCAGCAGGAAATGGAGCAATACGCGGGTTATGATCCTGGAGGGAATCGGGAAATAGCGTTCCGAGAGGTTGTCGAGCAGAACATTCAGTTCGGTGATAATATTGAAGATCAGTACGACCTTGAAGTACTGTACCGGCGGTATATGGGCCGCATTGCCCCCCATGATCCGGGCAGCCACCAGCATGATGACCAGGGCTACGGCACTCACCGTGCCGATCCGGAAAAGGATCGACCGGTGGTTGTAAGAAGAGAGGCTGCTGATAAATTCAAGATCTTTGTTCATGTCCTGTCAAAGATACAAACCTGAACTGAATTTTCCCATCAGCACCGTCAGTTCTAACGGAGAATACCGGTGGCCTTGAGCCAGGCTGTCTCTTTCATCCGGAGGTCGGCGCCGGCCTCGATTTGTTCGCTGCGGGCGCTCTGCCACTGGGTCTGGGCTTCTAACAGGTCGGTGAGGAGTCCCATGCCCACTTCATAGTTGTCGCTGCTCACCCTGAGGTTTTCTTCGGCCTGCTCCATAGCAGCCGCGGCCATCTCCAAACGCAGATGGGCATCCTTCAGGTTAAGGCGTGCCTGCTCCATTTCCAGGGTCATCAGCCGTGCATTCTTCTCAAGTTCCGCCTCCCGGATCTCGCGATCGCGCTTTGCCGACAGTTGCTTCTGCCGCCCTTCACCCCAGTGAAACAGGGGAATCTTCAGGGAGACCATCACCGAGGGGTTTGAAGAAGTGAACTTTTCAGGTCCCACCTCAATGCCCCCGACATAGTTGTAGCCCATGCTGATGCCCGCCGTAGGAAGAAAATCAGCGCGCGCCAGCTTCACCTGTTCTTCCGCAATAGCCACATTTTTCTGCAACAGCCGGTATTCTGGCCGCTTCGGCAGGACCGCAGTCAGTGCAGTATCTTCGGCCGACACTGCGACCTCTCCCCAAATGGGCGAACCCTCCGTTGTTTCGATGACTGTGTCGAAGGGAAGTCCTGTGATCCGGCAGAGGGCCATCCGTGTCAGCTCGAGCCCGCTGTGCGCTTTCTGGAGTTGCAGCTTGGCCTCGTTGTGCTTTACGGTCACTTTCATCAGCTCGTTGCGGGTGGTCATGCCTGTCTCCCAAGCATTGTTGACCCGTTCCCGGAGGCGGTCAAGCAAACCCTCATAAGCTTCAGCAAGCTTCACCTTCTCCTGCACCGACAAGTAAAGCCAGTAGGCCTGGTCAGCTTCCCAGAGGGTATTGACACGCTGCAACTCCAGGTTGTCGGAGGCCATCTCTGTTCCGATCCGGGTCATGGCGTTGCCCGCGGCGATCTTTCCCCCGGTATAGAGGGGCTGTTGCAGAGATATCCCCGCCAGGTAAGCCCCCTGAAGGCTGATCTCTAAAGGCAGCCAGGCATACATGTTAAACACAGGATTTCCGTCGGGGCCCATGACCACTTCCCCCGTCTGAGGATTGACCATCACATTGGGCCGCAACTGCCCGGTGGCCGGGTCGGGAACCTGAGTGGGCAGCGTAAGCTCCTGCTCAATAGGATTATGAAGGTATAACCCCAGGGCGTTCCCCGACAGCGAGGGGAGGTACTGGGTTTTCATGGCCGCCCTTTCAGCATCGGCTTTCTCCACCCTGAAACGGGCGATCTTCATCTCCTGGCTCTGCTCCAGGGCCAGCCGGCGACACTCCTTCAAGGTCAACTGTTGCTGCGCCTGCAATTCTGTGAAGCTGAAGATTATCAATAAAATAACACTTATTCTTCTCATAACTATTATCACTTTTCAGGATGAAGCGGACCTTGATTCTCTCCGGAGGATCCTGTGTAACCCCCCACCGGATCAACCTCCTGCAAACCACCAGCAGGGATCAGGGGTGATTCACCCGTTTCATCCCTGTGGATATTGAAGGCCACAGCATAGAGGATGGGCACAAAAATCAGGGTAATAAGGGTTCCCACGATGAGGCCGCTGATAATGGTCACCGCCATACTCCAGTACATGGGGTCGGTGAGCAGGGGAAGCATCCCCAGGATGGTGGTCACCGAAGCCATGGTCACCGGCCGGGTACGAGCCATGGTGGCGTTCACCAGCGCTGTGAAACGGGGAATCCCCTCGCCCACCTGCTTTTCGATTTCGTCGAGCAACACCACCGAATTCTTGATGAGCATCCCGATCAGGCCGATGGCTCCCACGATGGCCATAAAGGTAAAAGGCGACCCCGTAAGAATCAGTCCTGGCACCACCCCGATGGCCGTCAGCGGAATCACCACCAACACGATGAGCGGCTTACGCACATCGTCGAACAACAGCAGCAGGATCAGGAGGATCAGCATGATCGACAGGGGCAGGTAGCTGAAGATATTCCGGAGGGCATCCTTTCGAAGATCGTGTTCTCCCACCCACTTGTAACTATACCCTTCGGGAAGGTTGATAGCAGCCACCTCCTTCATCATGGCACGGCGCACTTCGGCCGGACTGAATCCCTCAACGGGGTCACACTGTGCCTGAATAGAGCGTTTCCCGTTGGTGCGGTGCACCAGTGTCTGTTCCCAGTTCAAATCGATGCCCGAGGTGACGGTGCTCAGCGGCACCGGACTGATCAGCTCCCTGGTGATCTCATCGGTGGTTTTAGTGCCGTAAAGCACTTCCATGGCGTCGATTCCCAGGAGCCTCCCCACATCGGGGAGCATGCTCCACACTGGAATATCACTCAGGTCCTGCAGGAGGGAACCATCGGCGGCACGGGTTTTCATCTGGATGGTGTAGGCCGTCTCCCCTTCGTAGTATTTCCCCAGGGGAAGGCCTGTGGTGGCCGCCAGCAGGGCGTTGCTCAGGTCGGAACGGCTCACCCCCGCCCGGGTAGCCAGCGTCGGATCGTATTGCGCGATCATCGATTTGCCCATGGGATGCCAGTCGTCGCAGATGGTGTATTTGTCAGTACCGGGTGTACGACGCATAATCTCCTGCACCTGGTCGCTCAGCCGGTGGAGTACCGCCGGATCAGGCCCCCGGAACTCCACCTCCACGGTGTGTGAGGACTTCACCGACAGGTTGTATTTCCGGATACGAACTTTCGCATCGGGGTAGTTCTCATACAGATATTTCTCCAGCACCGGTTTCATTCTGATCATCGTCCGATAGTCCTTAAAGTTGACGATCAGTTCGCCGATATGATCGCCGGCCTCGCTGATGGCCCGCACCAGGCAGTAACGCGTTGGAGTCATCCCGTGGCTGGCCACCACCATCTTCACCTCTTCCATCTTCAGCAAGTGGCCGGTAATCTGCCGCAGGTCGGCATTGACGCGGTCGGGACTCGTTCCGTCGGGGAGTTTGTATTCCACGTAGACCTGGTTGTAATTGAAGTCAGGAAAGAAAGCGTTCTGAACGTTTTTTACGTTGAGGAGAGCCAGCAGCATCAGCAGGGTGGCCACGGCGACGGTAGCCGGTTTGTGGTTGATCAGGAAGCTCAGAACCCGGCGCACTGCTCGGTGAGTTCTCCCCTCCGGCCGCGGTCCGGTGGTTCCCTCCCCCCTGACTTTAAGCCATTTCTCCGAGAAGATGGGAATCTGTGTAAGTGCCAGCACCCAACTGAAGAGCAGCGATATGCAGAGGACTACAAAGAGGTCGCGGGCATAGGTGCCTGCGGTATCCTTCGACAGGTATACGGGCAGGAAGGCGGTGATGGTGATCAGGGTGGCCCCCAGCAGGGGCATGGCCGTCCGTTTGGCAGTCCGTGTCAGCGCCACACTCCGCTTCACTCCTTTTCCCAGATCTACCAGGATGCCGTCGGCAATCACGATAGCGTTGTCGACAAGCATCCCCATGGCGATGATAAAAGCGCCCAGGGAAATCCGCTGAAGGGTACCCCCCGAGGCCAGCAGAACCGGAAAAGAGGCCAGCACCGTCAGCAGCAGTCCCACACCGATGATCACCCCGCTGCGGAGACCCATCGTCAGCATCAGTACCAAAATAACGATGGCCACCGACTCCACCAGGTTCCACATGAAACCATCTATAGCATCCCTTACCACATCGGGTTGGAAAAAAACCTTCTCAAAATGAAATCCCGCGGGAAGGCTCCCCTGTATCTTTTCCATTTTTTGTTCCACGCGCTTCCCAACCTCAATAATGTTTTCTCCCGTTTGCATGGAGGCTGAAATGGCCATGGCCTTCTCATTATTGAGGGTCATCGTGTTGCGCAGGGGTGTGGTGTAGCCCTTCTGAATCGTTGCAATGTCACCCAGCCGGAACTGGTCGCCATGAATCCCCCTTATCTGAATCTCCTTCAGGTCATCGATGGAAGTGATCTTATCGCTGACGCCCACGCGGACCAACTGGTCGCCGGTCTCAAGTACCCCCGGGTAGACGGTCTGGTTCCGGCTACTGATAGCCGACATGATCTGCAGGGGGAAGACCCCCAGTTCGCCCATGGTCTCGGCAGGCAGGATGATGTCGGCCACCGGCTCCGGTGCACCATAAAGAGCCACCCGCTTCACCCCGTCAACCTCCAGCAGTTCCCGCTTGACAAACTCCGCATATTTTTTCATCTCCTCATAGGAGTAACCTTCGGCTGTCATCGCGTAGAACATCCCGTAGACATCGCTGAAGTCATCGATGACCATGGGGGTCTGCACTCCCTCCGGCAGTTTGGGCACCGCAGCCGCAATCTTGCGACGCAAAAATTCCCACCGTTGTGGAATCTCCTTCTGCGGAACTGCCATTTTCAGCTCCACCGTGATCATAGAAATATTCTTTTCCGACTGCGACATGATCAGGTTAAGGTCGGAAAGGGTGCTCAGTTCATTCTCCAGGACGGTGGTCACCTGCAACTCCACCTCATGGGCCGAAGCTCCGGGATAAATGGTAACCACCCGCGCCTGCATGATGACGACCTCGGGATCTTCCAGCTTGCTGATACGGAGGAAGGAGAGGATACCTCCCACTACAATGGCTACCAGCAGGAAGTAGAAGATCGTCTTCCTTTGAAATACAACTTCGGAAATATGCATCACAACAGCCCTCCCACGTTGGTTTCTGTAGTTTCCTGCAACAGGGTCACCTGCTCTCCGTCATGAAGGGCATGGATGCCTGCTACGATGACCTCATCCTGTTCGGTCAGACCCGAGAGAATTGTAATCATCCCCTCCCCCATCAGGTCTCCCGTCGTCACGATCTGCTTCTTCACTGTCGAGGAGGATGGGTCAAATTTCCATACACAGCTTTTTCCTTCCTCCCGGAAGAGGGCGCTCAACGGCAACAGAAGAGGATTCCCCAGCTCGTTCTGATAGCTGATTTTCACGCTGACGGTCATCCCGGGCGCCAGTTTGGGGTTCACCTTCGGGTCGAGCCGGAAGGTAGTCCGGTACAGCTGACTGTTGTTGGCTTTCATCTGGTAATTGACGAGTTGCAGGGGATAGCTCTCACCGGGGATCATGGCCTGTGAGCAGCTGAATTCTGCAAAGTCCTCCTTTCTCATGAAAAATGCCGACGGAAGGTCTACCTCCACCAGAAAAGATTTGACATCTATCAGGGTGGCGATGGCCATACCGGTATTGACCATTTCCCCCTCTTCATATTTCACCGACTGGATGAATCCCGAAAAGGGGGCATAAAGGCGGGTGTCGTTGAGCTGGTCGCGGGCGTTCTGCAGTTGCATGCGAAGCATTTTCTCCCCAGCGACGGCTTTCTCATAGTCGTTGTCGGCCACGCTTTTTCGGCTGTTGAGTTCCGTGAGTCTATCGTACTCCCCTTTCATCTGGCTGTACTGGGCCTCATAGACCCCCGCCTGGATCTCGTAATCGCGAGGATCGATCAGGGCCACCAGAGCGCCCTTGCTCACATAATCCCCTTCCCTGACGTAGATCTTTTTGATGGGGCCGGCCACCCGGAAGGCCAGGTTCACCTCAGCAGACTCCCTGATGATCCCCGGGAAGGAGCGGCCCGAAATGGCTGATTCCTTCACCGGACGGGCTACCTTTACCTTGTGGATGATCTCCGGCTGCCCCTCCTTTTTCGGGGTACACGACATCAAGAAGACCACCGCCAGCAAAACCACTATGATCCGGCGCCCCGGAAGAGAACCCTTACCTCCCCCGACCCCCCACGGAACAGATCTGCGGAAATTCCTAACAACCCTGACCAGCATCAGAATATGGACGCTGACTTGCCTGACAGTCCTCCGTACCAAATGACGGACCTCCTTCCTGAATATTGCTTCCATAATTTTCCTTTTTTTGCAAGCTAAATTACTCACACGGAAAGAGGGGTTCCAATCTTACTGAAGTGACATAAACCGCCACTCAACTGATTGTACTGAGCCCGGCCATTACCAGCCACAAGCAAACGGGTTACCCATAGGGAACCAAGCAGCAACTGGAACCTTCAGCTCCGTTGCTGCCTCAACCTGTGAAACGAATAACCAGGTCGACAAGAAAATGATTAGATTTGACCCGGAATGGCCTGATCACCACTTGGCCGCTTCCTTCTGAATTATGAGTGTCTTTTTCACAGCCTTTGACGCGGTCTTGCCGCTTTTCCTGATCATCCTTGCGGGATTGCTCTTTTCGCGCACCAAAATGGCCTCACAACAGTGGGTGGAGGTGCTCAACCGTTTTGCCCTCTGGATCGGTTTCCCGGCCCTGGTGATCACCCTGCTCTCCCGTGTGGACCTCTCCGGCGGTCACTACAACCGAATGATCTTAGTCAACTCCGTTTACTTCATCCTTTGCACCCTGCTGGCTTTTCCCTACAGCAAGCTTTTCCGGTTCAGCCGCCTGCGCCGGCAAACCCTCTTCCTGATCCTGGCCTATGGCAACGTCACCTACCTGGGGATTCCCGTGCTGCAGAACGTTTTGGGTAAGGAAGCCCTTCCTGCAGGGGCCCTCCTTTCGGCCGTTTACGTCTTCTGGCTGCTCACGCTGGGGCTCCTTTTGGTGGAAACCGGCGGCAAAGGGGCCTTTCAGCCGCGAAACCTGCTCCTCAAACTCCTTACCAATCCCCTGTTCCTCTCGGTGATCGCAGGTCTCTTCCTGTCGGTCACTGGCCTGCAACTTCCCCAAGTCCTTTCCCGCTCCTTCTCCATGCTCTCCCAATCGGTCACCCCGGTGGTCCTTTTCTCCCTGGGCATCTTTATGGGCTTCCAGAAAATAGGCCACCTCCGGGAATGGGGCCATATCTTCCTCTTTTCTCTGGTGATTATGCTGATCCTTCCCGGGATTTTTTACCTGGTGACCGCAAAATACGGTTGTCTCGAAGGGCTGAACCTCCAGGCCAGCATCCTGGAGGCAGCCATGCCCGTGGGCCTCACCCCTTATGCCCTTTCGCAGCAATACCGCTTAGACACGCCCTTTACGGCACGCGTCGTCCTCCTCTCAACCACCCTCTCCTTCCTGCTCCTGCCTCTCTGGATCGTCATCCTGGGTGCCTGAAATCATCACAGCCATGCCTGTCGCAGGACCCTATGACTATAACCCGGCTGTCGAAGTGTATAACGGATACTACTTCTTATAATTAATGATCTCCTCAGCGCTTTTCCGGGGCGTGGCGGCCGTTGTTGCATCGACCGATTTGTCCGTATTCCCGATACGCAGAACGGTGACGGCCTTGTAACCTTCAGGAATCAGGAAAAGATCCCTTTGGGCATTGATTTTCCCAATCGGCATTCCGTAGATCCGTGCCCCGAGTCCCAGGCTGTGCGCAGCCACAAACATGCTCTCCGTGGCCAGTCCGCAGTCGAAATCGGGGGTAGACCCATTTTCAGCAACCTTTCCCGAAACGATAATCAATACATTTCCCGCGACCACATTGTTGATTGCCTCTTTCATGGTAGCTTCATCACGGATGACCGTGAACTTCCAAGGTTGCAGGTTGCGGGCGCTCGGTGCCTTGATGCCGCATTGCAGGATCAGTTCCAGTTGCCGGTCCGTAACAGCCTCATCGGTAAAGGCCCGCTCCGAATAGCCCGAAAGAATCACATTGGTCACACAATTGCCCTGTTCCTGCGCCATCACGGCAGTGACGGCAAGAATGGCAATCGCCAGAAACAAAAATTTAGTTCTCATGTGTTTAAATATTAATGTTGTTAAGCAAATTATCGTGAAACAGATACAATATCTCCTATAAAACCTTAGGCTGGCCTACCTGATAAAGGTGTTGTTGTCGAGCCCGGAGAAGACCTGCTGAAGCTCCTCCCGGGTATTCATCACCATGGGGCCGCCCGCCATCTATGCAAAGTTAGCAGAAATGCCCGATATTTCATCCGGAATGGGAATTCCCCGTGACCTGCCGCGGGAGACTCCAGTTTTCCGGTTGTCGGGTAGAAAGATGAATCACGGCAATCCCGACAAGTCAGGAAGGCATCAGAACCGGAAAAGAGAGAACAAAGGGGGTTATCCAATACTAAAAAAAACGGTTATCTGAATTGTAAAAATGGGGTAAAGGTTACCATATTTTTATTTACTTTGTACTTTTAACAAGATGTATTTGCAATAATCTTGACATTTAAAATAAAGATGAAAAAGTATTGCCGGTTTGTTGCAAAGTGGAGAAGGTGAATCCGGCTTATTATTTATTCAACTAACCAAAATTTTTTAAAAGATGAAGAAGAAACAAATGTTGAGGGTGGCCGGTATTTTCTTGCCACTTTTACTTTTTTCGATCTTGGGCTTTGGCCAGGGTATCTTGGTCCGGGGCAAAGTCACTGACAATACGGGGGCTCCGATACCCGGGGCTACTGTGGTAGTGCAGGGGACCACCCTGGGAACGATTACCGATCCTGACGGGAATTTTATTCTGGACAGGGTAAATCCGGACGGAACCCTGGTATTTTCGTTTGTGGGGCTAGTCTCGCAGGAAGTGCCCGTTTCGGGCCGTACGGTCATCAACGTCACGATGTTATCGGATGTTTCCGAACTGGAGGAAGTTGTGGTTGTGGGATATGGTACCCAACGGAGAGAAGCTGTGACGGGTTCTGTGGCTTCCATGTCCGGAGATGACATCCGCCAAATCCCCTCTTCAAACTTCACAAATTCCATTCAGGGGCGTTTGCCTGGTGTGGAATTATCGCAAACTTCCAGCCGGCCTGATGCGACGATGCAGATCCGCATCCGCGGCACACGCTCGCTGACGGCGAGCAACGATCCGCTGGTGGTCCTGGACGGGATCCCCTTTGTCGGATCCATCAATGAAATTAATACCAATGACATTAAAAGCCTGGACATCCTGAAGGATGCTTCGGCAACGGCAGTGTATGGTTCCCGCGGAGCCAACGGGGTTATTTTGATCACCACCAACAGGGGACAAAAAGGCCAAAAGGCGAAGGTAACCTACAATGGCAACTATGGTGTGAACAAAATCTTTGCCAAGTATCCCATGATGAACGGGCCGGAATTAGCTGCGATCCGTAAAATAGCACAAAGGTACTCAAACGGACCGGATGAATTTGACGATGTCAATATCGACTGGCAGGACCTGTTTTTCAGGGATGGTTTCCAGACCAGCCATGATGTCACGCTTGCCGGAGGAACCACCAATGGCAGGTACAGTTTCGGTGTTGGCAACTACCAGAACCAGGGCGTAATCCCGACAAACAAATTCAACCGCTTGAGTTTACGCGCTTCTGTTGATCAGGAAGTAGGGAAACATTTTCTGTTCGGCTTTACTTCCAACAACAATTACAATACGACAACCGGGAACCAGATGGGAATATACGGCATCCTGAGTATGTCACCGCTTGCCAATCCGTATAATGAGGACGGTACAATGAAGAGAATCGTAAGAATGGGAGCGGATGATCAGTTCGTCTGGACAAGAGATATTCTGGAAGGATATAAAGATGACTATTTAAGCCTGAACAGGGGGTATGCCACCTATAATTCGATCTACGGCGAAGTGAAAATCCCGTGGATAGAGGGCTTAAAGTTCCGTACCACCGTAGGATTGGATTTCGTCCAGCGCAACAACGGAAACTACACTGGTGAGGGTATAGGCAGTACCAATCCGGATACCGAATCCACAGCTTCCATAAGCAATTACCATACCTACCACTGGAACATTGATAATTTGCTGACCTTCGACCGCATTTTTGCAGGAAAGCACAGGGTTAATGCCGTTGCGCTTTACTCGGCCGAACAAAGCAAAGGTTTCAATTCAGGCGCTTCAGCCAAGGTTATTCCCTCGCCACAATTCCAGTTCTACAGTCTGGGACAATCTCTGGGTGAAATGACGGTCGGTGGTGGCGGTTATTCCCAAACAGGCCTGATATCTTATATGGGACGTGTAATGTATGAATTCAACAACCGGTATATGCTGACAGCCACGGTCCGGTCCGACGGATCTTCGCGGCTAGCTGAAGGACATAAATGGCATACCTATCCGGCTGTGTCGGTGGGATGGAATATCGGGGAAGAGTCGTTTATGAAGAGCCTGGGATGGCTTGACCACTTGAAAATCCGTGCAGGTTACGGACAGACCTCCAACCAGGCTGTTGCCGCTTACAGCACACTGGGCCGTTTAAGTTCCAGAGACTACAACTTTGGCACCACTTATGCCACCGGATATTATGTCACCCAACTGCCGAATGAAAATTTAGGATGGGAGTATTCTGAAACCTACAACGTTGGTCTGGACTTCACCTTATTGAAGAACCGCCTCTCAGGAACTATGGAATACTATATAACGAACACCAAAGATTTACTGCTGGGCCTCGGGTTACCACGGACGTCCGGTGTAAGCAATTATACGGCCAATATCGGGGAAACCCAAAACAAAGGTTTTGAAATATCACTCAATGGCACGATCCTGAACAATGTCAACGGATGGACCTGGGAAGCCGGTATTAACCTGTATACTAATCACAATGAACTTGTTGCCCTTGCATCGAAACAGAAACGTGACGAAGGCAATGCCTGGTTTGTGGGCCATAACATCAATGCTATTTACGATTACGAGCGGATCGGGTTATGGCAGGAGGACGATCCCTACCGGGACATCCTCGAGCCGGGCGGCAATGTGGGGATGATCAAGGTGAAATATACCGGGGAATACAATGCGGACGGCACACCGGTAAGACAAATCGGACCCGACGACCGGCAAATTCTCGATGTTGATCCCGATTTCCAGGGAGGTTTTAACACACGGGTCCTTTATAAGGGATTTGACCTGGGCTTAATCGCGAGCTTCCAAAGCGGCGGAATTCTGGTCAGCACTCTCAACGGGCCAAGCAGCTACCTTAATTTAATGACCGGGCGTAGGGGTCAGATCAAAGTAGACTATTGGACTCCTCAGAACACCGGGGCCAAGTATCCCAATCCGAACGGCGTATTAACCAATGACAATCCCAAATATCTCAGCACGATGAGCTATTTCGACGGAACATACCTTAAAATACGAAATATTTCCCTCGGGTATAATTTTAATCAGTCATTGCTCAAAGACACCGGGGTAAATATGCGCATGTATTTCACCGTACAGAATCCGTTTGTGATGTTTTCGGAATTCAAAAAGGAAATGGGAATGGATCCTGAGACCAACTCATATGGTAACCAGAATGTTGCAACAGGGGGTTACAACAGCCGTATCCTGACGGTAGGCTTTAACTCACCTTCAACGCGGAACTACGTAATCGGACTTAATTTGACATTTTAAATCAGGAAAATTATGAAACGTATGAATTTAAAATCTATAATGGGAACAGCCCTGTTAACGTTGTTCCTGGTTGCCTGTTCAGATATTCTGGATGAACAGCCACGCAGTATTTTTGAACCCGGGTTTTTCAAGACCAGCCAAGGTGTTAATGGCGGTCTGACTTCACTTTATGCCAATTTACGTTATATATACGGAAATGCTTACTACTACAACTCAGGCATTACCGGTACCGATGAAGCCACCTATGCCCAGAGTGCGGATGGCAACTTCAAAGTAATGGACATCAGCGGCCAGGGAAATATAACTTCCAGTGCCACCGGGGGTACAGGGACTTTGTGGGACAATATGTTCCCTGCGATCAACACCGCTTCGGGCATCATTGAAAATGCCACTGCGGTCGGTCTCGATGCTTCCCTAATTGCTGAAGCCCTCTTCTTCCGTGGATTCAGCTATTTTATGCTGGTACAGACCTACGGCGGGGTACCCCTGGACCTGGGTGCCGGGGAACTGAAATTCAACACGGCTCCGGTGAGGACATCGGTCCGGAATACCGTGCCCGAGGTTTATACCAAAGGCATATTCCCGGACCTTTTACAAGCAGTGAAGGATTTACCTGAAACCAGTCGCTTAACGGGCACAGCAACCAAAAATGTTGCCCGCCTCTTTCTTGCCAAGGCTTACCTTACCTATGGCTGGTGGCTCCAGAATCCCAACAACATCCCCACCTATCCCGCCGCCGACAGGAAAGATCCCGACGGGAAAGATGCCTCCTGGTATTTCCAGCAGGCCTATGACATCGCCACCACGGCCATCGACAATCCGGGTCCTTACGGGTTGATGGATACTTTCTATGAGTTGCACAAGGGAGGCAATGAAAGGAACAAGGAGATGATGCTTTACGCTGATCATACAGAAGCCAGCGAAAAATACAATGGTGCAAGCCTGACTTACGGCAGTGGCGGCGGAGCGGATAATTTTGCCTGCTGGATGATGACATGGAATTATACTGAAATCAGAAGTGGTAGAAATCCCGACGGATCCGGAGGGGCAGCCAGTGTCCTGCGTGAAGCTTCACAGGATCTAGGACGTCCGTGGACCCGTATGGCCCCCACCCTCAACGTATTCCAAAACACGTTTGCCGATAAAGAGAATGATTCGCGGTTCGACGCTACCTTCACCATGGTTTACCGGGGTAACTGGCCTAAAGGAGGGGACAAAACCGAGTTTTATTACGGAGCCAACGGGATGAAGGTCTATCCCGGCGATCCCATCCTCTCCTTCCTGCCTGTTGATCCGCCAACGCCGATCACCTACCCCAGTGGTCCGGGGAACAGTAATGTCGGCGCAGGAACTCTGCCCGGGAGAGCCGATTATGTCATAGCAGTAAGCGGTCTCAGCCGCGTAGTCTATCCGGGAACCTGGAAGTTAAGCACCTACCGCACCGACAACGCCGGCGGACTTGGACAACCCAATGCGGGCATCACCCGTCCTTTCAACATTGCCAAATTCTCGGAATTTTACTTTGTGGCAGCCGAGGCCGCCATCAAGGGAGCTACGACCAAACCGGGAAAGAACGCCCGAGAACTGATCAACGTGATCAGGGCACGTGCCGGAAAATGGTCGTTTGACCGCTACAATAATGTGGTCAAAACCACCGACAACAGCGAAGCCATGAAAGCCGCCACCCCCGCCAACATCGATATCAACTACCTGCTGGCGGAAATGTCAAGGGAATATTACGGCGAAGGTTTCCGCTGGTTCGATCTGGTGCGCACCCAGAAATGGAATGAATTGGCGTCTTCTTATAAAATTGCATCCAGCGCCAAGGGAGATCATACTCCGGTTGTAGTCAACCGTAATATCCAGCCCTACCACTATCTGAGACCCATCCCCCAAGGACAGATCGATGGGATGGAAATGACAGACGATGAAAAGGACGCCTATCAGAATCCCGGGTATAATTAGACCGACGGATCATCATCTTACAGGATGATGTATGAGACCATACCAATAACTCTTAGCAAAGCGCCACTCCGGAAAAGTGGCGCTTTTTTTTATCTTCTGCCGTCCAATACGGCCGATAAAATTCATTTTCTTAATTCTTTTATCTTAAAGTGCAAGCCCAGTTAAGAGAGAATTCCTATTTTTAGGCTTTAATTAATTACAAGTAAATAAAATAAGTGATATGAAGCCTACATTTTTAGCAGCATTAATATTTATGGTTTTTTCCCTTCCGGGTATGGCCCAGAGTATTCTCCCGCCGGCTCCCGAAGGCTTTGATACGGAGCGACCCGGGATTTCGCGGGGCAGCATTGACACTGTCAGCTATTCTTCAGCAACCGTAGGAACCGTGAGAAAGGCTTTGGTATATACGCCTCCCGGCTTTTCACAGGAGAAGAAGTACCCGGTATTATACCTGCTTCACGGCATTGGCGGCGACGAAAAAGAGTGGTTGAACGGAGGCAATCCGCAGGTTATCCTCGACAACCTGTACGCCGGCAATGCGGCGGAACCCATGATCGTGGTAATGCCCAACGGCCGCGCCATGAAAGATGACCGTGCCGGCGGCAACATAATGGCTCCTGACAAGGTACAGGCATTCGCCACCTTTGAACAGGATCTGTTGAATGACCTGATCCCTTTCATAGAAAAGACCTTTCCGGTATTCACCGACCGTGAACACCGCGCCATTGCGGGCTTGTCGATGGGAGGCGGACAATCGCTAAACTTCGGTCTGGGCAACCAGGACAGATTTGCCTGGGTGGGAGGCTTTTCTTCGGCCCCCAACACAAAAATGCCGGAGCAACTGGTGCCTGATCCGGCGAAAACAAAAGAACAGCTACGACTTCTGTTTATCTCCTGCGGTGATAAAGACGGATTGATCTCCTTCAGCAAAAGGACGCACGACTATCTGATCACCCATCAGGTGCAACACATCTACCATGTCATCCCCGGAGGCGGCCATGATTTTAAAGTCTGGAAGGAAAGTTTGTACCATTTCTCAAGAATGGTTTTTAAACCGGCGAGAATGCCGGGCGCGATGATGCGCGGACAGCGGCCGGAACCCCTTCCCGAAGGATTTAAACCCGCCTCCACCAATACCTTCATCTCACAGTACCCCGCTATAAATCAGGAGACCAGGGAAGCCATTGTCAGGGTGACCGCCCCTGAAGCCCAAAAGGTGCAACTTGACCTGGGCGGGAAAAAATACGACATGACCAAAGATGACAAAGGGGTTTGGAGTTGCACTTCCGATCCGCAGGTGGTAGGATTCCATTACTATTCCATCCTGATCGACGGTGTGGCGGTGATGGACCGGGGGAGCAAAGCCTACTTCGGAAGCAACTGGGAAAATTCGGGAATTGAAATTCCGGAAGGCCCTGAGGGAGATTATTACCGGTTTGACAAAAACATACCTCACGGACAAGTACGCTCCATCTATTACTGGTCTGAAATCAACGGCATGGAGCGTCATATAAATGTCTACGTCCCCGCGGAATACGAAAAGAAACCCCGGAAGAAATATCCGGTCCTTTATTTGGTCCATGGCTGGGGAGAAAATGAAGATGGCTGGTCGGTGCAGGGACACATGGCCAACATCATGGATGGCCTCATCGCTTCGGGCAAAGCAGTACCCATGATCGTTGTGATGCCCAGCGGTGATATCCAGACCAATCCCGATGTCCGGCAGGCTTCCGGAGATATTACAAAGATCTTTATGAATGACCTGATTCCCTTCATCGATAAGACCTTCCGCACCATTGACAACAGGCAGAAAAGAGCCATGGCAGGCCTCTCAAGGGGTGGCATGCAAACCACAATGACGGTCTTTGCCAATATGGACAAATTTGCATGGATGGGAACCTTCTCCGGTTTTTTCATGGGCATGAGAATGGGTGGTGGCAATACGCAGCCCGATATGAAAAGTATGGTGGAAACGGCATTTAACGGGGTTTTCAAGGATGCCGCAGCATTTAATGAAAAGATGAACCTGTTATTCATCAGTACGGGTACCGAAGAAGGCACTCCAAAAGAAGCCGTTGACGCCCTCAGGGAACATGGCATTAATAACATTGTGTACTATGAGTCAGAGGGAACCGCCCATGAATGGCTCACCTGGCGAAGAAGTCTGAAAGAATTCGCCCCGCGAATCTTTAAGTGACCTTTTCCTCTTTTTTGCTGTTTTCTTTCGGGGAAAATACAGGAATATAATTTAAAGAGTTGACTATGAAACCGGAACTACCCTTTTCCCGGGGCCTTTTGATTTTTGCCGGCCTGTTTTTTATTGTGTTTGTTGTCATGGCTGCAAATGGTGCCGACAGTAGCGATCATACCCCTGTGGTTTTTGAAGCGGAATCGGGGACGGCCGGCAGCGGCATTTCCATCGGGCAGGAGGGCAACATCGGATATATCACCGCAAAAACCAACTTTACGGGACAGTCCTCCCCTGGTGACTCCACCCGGCTGATCACCTGTGAAATCATCTTCAGGGACACCGGCTATTACCAGCTGTTTGTCCGCATGCGCGTGGGTGCCGGAGCGTATGATGACGACAGCTTTTTTGCCGCCCGGGGTTTTGGAAAGAAAGGGCTCTCTGAAGGGAGTGACTGGGTATTTATCAACGGCCTTGCCAGTGCCGGATTTTCCTCCTCGTCGGATTTGGTGGAGGAAATGGGTGTTGCAGGTTCCCAGGTATGGAAATGGGTGAACATCTCCCTGAACTTCTTTCCTGCGGCATCTGCCAAAACCACCTTTTATGTCGGTGCCGGAAATCTCATCCAAACTTTTCAGATCGCCACCCGCGAGGACGGACTGGCTATCGACAAGCTGGCCTTTGGAAAGGCCGACCTTTTCTACACGGTGGAAACGCTTGACAAGGGTCTTCCGGGGTTGACCACCCGGCCGGAGACTCCCGAGCCTTATCCCGGTCCCCCCCTGGCACAGGGATCCGCGAAATTCCTTGGAAATGTGATGGCCAGCGATAAGATTTTCGCCAACTACTGGAACCAGATCACCCCTGGAAATGAAGGAAAATGGGGATCTGTCGCCGGAACTTCCGACTCTGCCAGGTGGAACTGGGCCGGACTTGACAACATCTATAACTACGCAAAACAGCATCAGCTTATTTTCAAAAACCACACCCTCATCTGGGGGAGTCAGCAACCCTCCTGGATTTCCTCCCTCGATTCAGCCACTCAGCTGAAATACATCGAAACCTGGATCAGAATGGTCGGGAAGAGATATCCTGAAATGGACATGATCGATGTTGTTAATGAGCCGCTGGTTAACCACAATCCTCCCGATGGAGGCAACAACAGGGCCAATTACAAAAAAGCATTGGGAGGCAATGGAACCACCGGATGGGACTGGGTCATCAAATCCTTTGAACTGGCCCGGAAATATATTCCGCAGGCAAAATTACTGCTGAATGACTATGGGATCATCAATGACAACAGTGCCACAACCACTTACCTGACTATTATCAACCTACTGAAGGCCAGGGGACTCATTGACGGCATCGGAGTTCAGGGGCACCGTTTCGAACTGGAAAATGCAAGCACGACCACGTTGAAGAACAACCTTGACCGGCTGGCTGCCTCCGGATTGCCGGTATATATTTCGGAGATGGATCTGGGGAACCTGAGAGATGAAGGCACTCCCGACGACAACCAGCAATTACAACTTTACCAGAAGATTTTCCCCGTCTTATGGGACCATCCCGCAGTGAAAGGGATTACCCTCTGGGGATATCGTGAAGGGGAGATGTGGCAGCCTACCTGTTACCTGGTGCTGAAAAACGGGGCATGGCGCCCGGCGATGACCTGGCTGGCCGATTATGTCTACCGGACAACCGGCATTGACGCAGGGATTCCGGGAAATCCTCCGGCCGTATCTCTTGAACAGAATTATCCAAATCCGGTAAGTACAGCCACCGAAATCCGCTTCACCCTTTCCCAACCCCAGAAAGTCACCCTCACGATTTTTGACAACCTGGGCAGGGAGGTGATCACCCTGATCGACGAAACATTGAACTCCGGGCACTATTCCATCCCCTGGATTGTCAGGAATCACAGCGACAGGAAGATTGAAAGCGGCATCTATTACTACCGGCTGACGGCGGGCAGCACCCTTTTGAGCCGGAAAATGTTGGTACTGAAATAAAAAACTCAACAAGATGAAATCATCCTTTGTAACCATTCTTATCGCAATGTTCCTCTTCACCGGCACAGAAGCACAAAATCCGGTCATTTTTGCCGATGTGCCCGATGCGTCGATGATCCGCGTGGGGGATACCTATTACATGAGCAGCACCACCATGCACATGAGCCCGGGCGTACCCATCATGAAATCCTACGATCTGGTGAACTGGGAATTGGTGAATTATGCCTATGACCGGCTCGGCGAAGTGGATGCCATGAACCTTGACAACGGGAAAAGCACCTATGGCCGGGGTTCCTGGGCCAGTTGCATCCGGTACCACGAGGGAACCTTTTATGTTTCCACCTTTGCCCAGACCACAGGGAGAACCTATATCTTCACCACCCGTGACATAGAAAAGGGGCCCTGGAAGAGCATCTCCTTTGAGCCCTCCTACCATGACCACACCCTCTTTTTCGATGATGACGGTAAAGTGTGGATGATTTACGGGGTGAGCAGGCTCAGGATGGTGGAGCTGAAAGAGGACTTGTCGGGGGTGAAAGAGGGAACCGACCATGTGGTGATTGAAAATGCCAGTGCACCGGCAGGCACCAACATCGGTCTGGGTGCCGAAGGGAGCCAGCTTTTCAAGGTAAACGGGAAGTATTACCTTTTCAACATCACGTGGCCCCGGGGCGGTATGCGTACCGTAGTGATTCATCGTGCCGATCGTATCACTGGTCCTTACGAGGGAAGGATGGCTTTTGCCGACAGGGGAATCGCCCAGGGTGGAATGACAGATACCCCCGACGGACGGTGGTTTGCCTATCTTTTCCGCGATTACGGCTCCGTAGGCCGCATTCCCTATATTGTTCCGGTAACCTGGGAAGACGGCTGGCCGGTCATCGGCGTCGATGGGAAAGTCCCTGAAAAACTGGACCTTCCCGGTAACAAAGGAGTAATTCCGGGAATCGTAGCCTCTGATAATTTTTCGCGCCAGAAAGAAGACCGGGCATTGCCGCTGGTTTGGCAGTGGAATCACAACCCCGACAATGCCCTCTGGTCGGTAAAGCAGCGGAAAGGGTGGCTGCGCCTCACCACCGGACGGATAGACACCTCATTTGTCATGGCGAAGAATACTTTGACCCAGCGGACCTTCGGCCCTGTTTGCTCCGGGACCACCCGGCTCGATGTCAGGGGCATGAAGGAGGGTGATTTCGCAGGCCTCGCCCTGTTGCAGCGAAAATTCGGCCAGGTGGGAGTTAAAATCGTGCGGGGAAAGCCCACCCTCGTCATGGTCAATGCCGGTTCCGGCAAACCCGTCGAAGAAGAGAGTGTTCCGCTGAAGAAAAAAACCGTTTTCCTGAAAGCCGTATGCGACTTCACGGAACGGACCGACACCGCCAGGTTCTACTACAGCCCCGACGGGAAATCGTGGAAGAACATCGGCACCCGGCTGAATATGGAATATTCCATGCCCCACTTCATGGGTTACCGTTTCGGGTTGTTCAACTATGCTACCAAAAACACGGGCGGCCATGCCGATTTTGACTGGTTCAACATGCAGTATCAGAACGACAGGGAGTTTTCCGGAGTGAGGTGAATTACCTGAAAAAAGAGGATTTTGCTGATCTTAAAAAAATGCTTTAAGGAGCTTCAAATGATACAGAGTTTACAATGCAACGTTTTAAGGAGATTCAAATGATACCAAGTTAATAATGCAACTATATACGCTTATGAAAAAACTACATTTTCACTATCTTTTCATGGTTTTGGCAACGTTAGTTTCCATCACCGTGCAGGGGCAGAATCCCATCATCAGGGATCAGTTTACGGCTGATCCGTCGGCCAGGGTATTCAACGGCAGGGTGTATGTGTATCCTTCGCATGACATCCAGGCCCCTCCCGGAAAAGGATTACGGAGTAATTGGTTTTGTATGGAAGACTACCATGTCTTTTCATCTTCCGACCTGACCGAATGGACCGACCATGGTGTTATCCTAAGCCAGTACACAGTTCCGTGGGTTGACTCCACATCTTACAGCATGTGGGCTCCCGACTGCATTGAGAAGGACGGAAAATACTACTTTTATTTTCCTTCCGGCCAGAAGCCTGAATATGGCAGGGGATTCACCGTCGGGGTGGCGGTGGCTGACCATCCGGAAGGCCCTTTTATCCCCCAACCCAAACCCATCAAGAATGTCCGTGGAATCGACCCTTGCCCGTTCATCGACAAGGACGGGAAAGCTTACCTTTATTGGGGGAATATCATGGCGGCACCGCTGCAGGACAATATGCTGGAACTGGCAGGTGATCCTGTGGTGGTAAAAGAATTGCCGGCCAGAGGATTAAAGGAAGGACCGTATCTGTTTGAACGGAACGGCATCTATTACATGACCTATCCGCATGTGGAAAACAAGACCGAAAGGCTTGAATATGCCATTAGCGACAATCCGATGGGGCCTTTCACATTTACCGGTGTCATCATGGATGAACATCCCTCGGGGTGCTGGACCAACCACCACTCCATCATAGAGTTCAACGGACAGTGGTATTTGTTTTATCACCACAACGACTTCTCCCCGAGATTTGACAAGAACAGGTCGATCAGGATTGACAGCCTCTTTTTCAATGCTGACGGGACCATCCGAAAAGTCACGCCCACCGAACGGGGTGTGGGCCTGACCAACGCCAGGAAAAAAATTGAAATCGACCGGTACAGTCTGAAGAGCGAAACCGGTGCTGCCGTGGCTTACCACGACACTACCGATACTTTTAAAGGATGGAAGGCCATCCTTAGCGACAGGGGGTCCTGGATGCAGTACAACGCGGTGGATTTCGGGAAGAAAAAGGTGAAAAAAGTCCGGGTAATGGCAAAATCAGAAGCCGGGAGTACTTTACAGATCATGTTGGGGACCCCGGAGGGAGCGCAGCTTTCGGAGGTAAAAATCCCCGGGGGAGCCGAATGGACCACCGTTCAGGCAAAAGTTAAAAAAGGAAAACCCGGAGTTCACAACCTGGCAGTTGTTCTGAAAGAGGATCAGTCCGCGGAGATAGACTGGCTCTCCTTTAAGTAGTTGTTTTACAACAGCTGTGCATTTTCCTTTCAGCAACATGTCATAAAGATCCTGATAAGACGTTCATCGCCTTTGTTAATCCGGTTTCGCCGGGGATGTGGAAGCAAATCCTTTTAAGTTCACCTTACGAATCGGTTGCATGATGAAAAATTTGGGACTTGTCTTCGAAGCGAATACAGGAATCAGTGTGCAGACGCAACACAAAATTCTGGTTTCTGTTGGCATTATCGTTGCGCTGTACTTATTCCGATACCTTGTGCTGCGGATTGTCTGGAAACACACCGACGATGTAAAAACCAGGTATTTATGGAAACGGGTGATTTCCTACTTCGTTCCGATCACTTCCATTCTGCTGATAGGCACCGTCTGGATCCATGCTTTCAGGTATATGGGGGCGTTTCTGGGTCTTCTCTCGGCAGGGATTGCCATTGCCCTAAAGGATCTTCTGGCCAATATCGCCGGGTGGCTTTTTATCATGTTCCGCAGGCCGTTTGTAATCGGTGACCGGATTCAGATAGGCCCCCATAGCGGCGATGTGATAGATTTGCGGCTTTACCAGTTTTCGATCCTGGAAATCGGCAACTGGGTGGAAGCCGACCAGAGTACGGGAAGGATCATCCATATTCCCAACGGGAAGGTCTTCACGGAACCACAGGCCAACTACACCCAGGGGTTCCGCTACATCTGGAACGAACTTGAAATCAGGCTTACCTTTGAGAGCAATTGGCAGAAGGCAAAGGAGATCCTCAACACCATCATGAATAACCATACCCAGAACATCATCGGGCCGGCAGAGCGTGACCTCAAGGAAGCCAGCAAACTGTACCTTATTCATTACCAGTATCTCACGCCCATCATTTATGCCACTGTGATGAAGTATGGGGTAAAACTTACGGCGAGGTACCTGTGCGATCCGCTCAAGCGAAGAAGCACCGAAGCCGCCATCTGGGAAGATATCCTGAAGGAATTTACCCTTCATCCCGACATCCGGTGGGCTTATCCTACGACAAGGTTTGTGAGCACAACCGGCAGGAACCCGGGTTCATTGATTACCTGAATGCTGCGGAAAGCCATTACTCTGTCCAATTCTAAAAAGCCGCAAGCGCCTCCCGGTTGGTTCTCCAAAACGCCAAACCGGTTTTTGCCAGTTCGCAGGAATTTTTGAATGCCTCCACATCGCGCGGGACGTACTTATTGCACCGGGCATTCAAAGGCGTCGGGCACAGTGCAAAAGCCAGCTGCCCCTTGTAACGGCTAACGACTTCATCAAGCATAATTTGATTTATTCAGGCACTGCATTATTTGCCGATGTGGCGTACAAACCGAGCAAACAACCGGTAAAGCCTCCAGCCACATCGGTTGAAAGAATGTCGCCCGATACGGTGCCGCCTACATTCACAAAGTCGGTTCCGTTGGTCGAATAGCTGAACTCATAATCATCGCCTTTTGCCGACACCTGTAACCTGACAGGTTGGCCGAGGTCTATTTTGGCGCTGGCCACAATTTTCGATTCCGTTTCGCGGCTTCTGACTTTCCCGGCTGTCCTTTCCAGCAAAATATAATAATCGGCCCCCTTTTTGGTGATGCCAAAAACATAGTTGAACCGTTCGCTTTGCAGCGCCACAATCCCGGCCAGCTCTTTTTCCGTTTCGGGTTTGTAATTCATGGTTGCCGTGAAAGTAAAGGTTTTGTGCATCTGCCTGTAAAAGAGCGTTGAAGTAGGCTTTACTTCCTTGATATTGGTTTGAAATGGTTTTATGAGCAAGCCATTTTTTGACACTGCAATAAAATCTTCACGCGGACCTCTCAGTCCGATCCACCGGTAATCCAGTTTTTCAGAGGTAAAATCATCGGCAAAGGTAAAATTGCCATTGGGGAAAAATCCTTTCTGTCCGGTCTTGTTTTCGGTAATGCCTTTGGGCATTTTCAGTTTTGGCTCCATCGGCACCAGACCGTTTACGAAAACCGGAAATTCACCCGACCAATCGACCGGTAAAATAAATGTTTCGCGCCCGGTGTTTACCCTTTGCTTTTCGTTCGGGCGGACTGCCAGAAATACTCCGTAATAAGTTGAGTTGTCGGGCCCCAATACCAGATCGGCGTGGCCGGCCCAATCCACCTTGTTTTCCCTGTCTTTCGGAAAGTGTCTTTGCGTGAGAATCGGATTGGCCGGTGCGGGAGTGTAAGGTCCTTTGGGGTTGTTGCTGACAAAAATCACTTCGCTGTGCCAGTCGCCGGTACCCCCTTCGGCACACATAAGATAGTACTTCCCGTTTTTCTTGTAAATATGGGGAGCCTCAATCCAGATGGGCTTTTTCGCCAGGTCAACGCCTCCATCGACGATGATCTGATCGGTTCCGGGGATGACCTGGTCGGCAGCCACATCATACTCCCATACTTTAATGACACGGTGGCCTTCATACAACTCCTTCCCGCGATCGGGGGCATCGTTGTGAATGACATACCCCTTTCCGTTATCGTCGAAGAAAAGAGATGGGTCAATCCCGTTGAAAGCCAGTTTTACCGGGTCACTCCATCCTTTGAAGGGATCTTTTGTCTTTACCACAATATTCCCAAAGCCTCCCGAAAATTGCGTGGTAATCATGTAAAAGGTATCGTTGTGAGGATTGTACAAAATCTGAGGTGCATAAATTCCGGCGCTGATTCCGCAATCGTGCACAATCAATTGCGTTTTCCGGTCGAGTACGTGGCCGATTTGTGTCCAGTTTACCAGATCTTTTGAATGAAATATCGGCACTCCGGGAAACATGGCAAATGATGAGCACACCAAAAAATAATCGTCTCCTTTACAGGTAATGCTCGGGTCGGGATAACAACCCTGCAAAATCGGGTTATAAAACTCATCAGGCTTCAGCGGGAAATCGTTGTATACCTCATCGTTTCCCTGGTATACGAAATTTGTAAATACCGGGGCATTTTGCGCCTGCAATTTTTTGGATTTGCCAGTTGCGCTTGCTGTCAAACCGGAAAATAATGCCAAACATACAACAAGAAAGATTGTCGAACTTTGCAATTTAATACTGGATCTGATTTGCATTATATTATTTGTTTAGTTATGATAATCAATTTACCGAATCTCTATTTGAACCTCCACCAGTCGAAGTTGAACAAAGGGCCTTCACCCCCTTTAAATACGAAATAGAGATCCTGAACGCCCCTGGTTTTTTTCACCTTACACGACTGCGCCGTCCACTTTTGCATTCTGTCTGAATTTTTCACTTCACACACCCCCAATAGTTCACCATCGATGCTGCCGGTACGAATTTCGATTTGGCCGGCTGCTGAGGCAGAAGCCACGCTTGCTTTAAATTTCCTGGCACCTTTGTCAAAATCCACGCTTCGAACTTTGATGTAATCGCCATTATCGATTTGGGTCACGTAAACACCTGTTTTGCTGTCGGAAGCCGTTTTCACGCCTTCGCTCCATGCCATTGTTTCGGCTTCAACCTTTTTAAAAGGGTTCAAATTGGCAACGCTTTGTTTTATCCCTTCCTTTGTTGGGATGATGAGCGGAATGGTCCCATCGGCGTTGTAATTGAATTGTTCCACGCTAACCGAACGTTTAAAGCCCTGACCTTTTGACAAATCCTGATCGTGATAAAAGAGATAGGAATTCCCTTTGAAGTCGATAATAGCAGGATGGTTTGTAAACGCCAGGTGTGGCGCACGTTCCATAATAATTCCTTTGTATTTCCATGGCCCTTCGGGCGAGGGTGCCGTTGAATAAGCAAGGTACTCTGGAATTCCGGCAGCAGCAAACGCCATGTAGTAGAGGTTGTTTCGTTTATATAACCAGGGACCTTCGGTGTAGGTCGTTCCGGGTTTGCCATCGCGGCCTTCTTTGAAACCAAAGGCTTCAGCAGTCATATCTATCGAAATAATGCCGTTCTGACCCATACTCCGGTCATAGGAAACCATATCTTCATTTAACCTGACGTACCACAATTTGGGGTTTCCCCAATACAACCAGGCCTGCCCCTTGTCATCAATTGCAACAGTCGGATCAATGTCCTGCCAGATATGGTCGCTGTCAACAAGCCGTTTTCCAATGGGATCGATGAATGGTCCGGTGGGAGAATCTGAGACCAACACCGCAATACCCTCGCCATGAATGGGAACATACAGATAGAACTTACCGTTCCGCTCAATGCAATGCGGTGCCCAGGCCCCATTTGTTTTATCCATCCATCCGAAGTTTTTCAACGAAGCAATGACACCATGGTCGGTCCAGTTCACCATATCAGCGGTCGAATAACAACGCCAATCGAACATGGTGAAAAAGTTTTTCACAGTTTCATCCTCATCGTGAGAAGTATATACGTAAACTTTACCATCGTGTACCATGGGCGCCGGGTCGGCAGTAAAAACCGTTTGAATTATCGGGTTTTGAGCACTGGCAACAAGGGCATATACAATGAAAAACAAAATATACCGTACTTTCCTCATGATTTCAGTTTTAACGGTTAGAAGATAGCTTTATCGATTTTATGAACTACACTGATTTTTTATCATCTTGCTGAATCTCTATATGATTTTTCACCCGTCCAAGTTGAACAACGGGCTTTCGCCCCCTTGGAATACAGAAGGTAATTATTCTTTACTTCACAGGGCTTATCCGGTAAAGTCCGGCGCTATGCTGCTTCAACGCACGACTGAACCTCTTTTTGAACACACCCAGTTCCGTGTGACTCCAAAGGTCAACTACCCTGGCTTTCCGTTTCATGCCAATGGTTTTAAAATCGACCTTAACATCACTTTCATCACGAAATTCTATCTTCCCTTTGTCAACGAGCACTCCGAATACCACGGAGCCTGTTTCTTTCAGTACAACTCCTTTGGTGGTAAATGTTTCGTATCCCTCCGGCAATTCATAAATAATTACCGATTTTGCATGGACACCAATACCTGTTGCTGGTTTTCCGTCAACAATCAAAGGCCTGCCTTCGCATGTTTTGTCAACCGTTGCGTTGCCCCAGCCTGAGGTTGCACTGATCCATTTCAAAGTGGTAAGTTTCAATTCCCCATTTGGACCATGCAAAACAGGATCGACCCACGCCACGTGGTCCCAATCGAAACCATTACCACCATCATTCACAAACAGGACAAGTTTTTTCCCGCCTTTCACCGCAATGCTGATTTCCTGCGAACTGCCATTTCCGGCAATTACAGGACTGGCGTAATCGGCATTGCTGAGATCGATGTTGTCGCCCTTGCTCTGGGCGTTAAACAGGGCAACGTATTTATCTTCACTATCAGGCACATCGGCAGTCCAGACAATCAGGTTCTTATCGTTATATACCTGACGATTGTTCGTACTCTCCTGATTTACTTTCAGCATATCGGGATTCGTAAGCATCTGTTTGGTGAAATCGTCAAGTTTAGTCATATCGCCCCCAAAAATGAGCGGAGAACGGCCTATCGCCCACAGGCTCATGAGCGTGTATTGTTCTTCCCTGGTAAATTTTGTCGGGCGGTTGAAGTCGATGATCCCGATGGGGAGCATGTCAGCATCGGGGAAGTGGCCGGGACCGCGGAAGGGAGTCCACACATCGAGCCTTTCGAACATGGCATGAAGCAAACCCCAGCTATCCCAGAAATCATCGGTGATACGCCACATATTGGCATGGTTCATGACATGTTCTCCGGCTTTAACAGGTGTTGCTCCGGGCGACAAGCTTAACACAATCGGGCGGCCGGTTTTGTCGATAGCCTTGCGGATCGCCTCAATCTCAGCCTTCTGCACATCGTCGTATGGACGGGAAATGTCGTCAACCTTGATGTAATCGACACCCCAATCGGCATACATTTGAATGATTGAATTGTAATAAGCCTGTCCTTCAGGCTTGGTGGCATCTACACCATACATGTCGGGATTCCAGGCGCAGGTGGAATTCTTAAGCGCAATATCCTGGGCCTTGGCATTGGTGCCAAATACAGGGGTATTTTTTTCAACCGCCTGTCGCGGGATTCCACGCATTATATGAATGCCGAACTTCAATCCTTTGGAATGTACGTAATCGGCCAGCGGTTTAAAACCTTTCCCTTCGGCTGCTGACGGGAACTTTTTCAATCCCGGCGTCAAACGGCCATACTCGTCCATGGTGAGAACAGCTCTGGGATTATACGCGTGGCTCTTCGATTCGGGTTCGTACCACTGTATATCAACCGTGAGGTATTGATATCCGCTTGGCAGAAGATGAATTGCCATAGCATCAGCCTGTTCCTTAATTTGTCGTTCGGTTACGGTTGTGCCGAAGATGTCCCAACTGTTCCAACCAAGCGGAGGAGCGGGCGCATATTTATGATATGGTTTTTCAATTCCGGGTTGCGCCTCCATCCCAAAGAAACAAAGGAGTAACCCGGCAAAAAATATGTACTTCCTCATATTTATGTACTATTTTTTCAGTTTTAAAACTGAAAGCATTTTTTCAGCATACCGTTTCCCGAGTTCGCGGTATCCGGCGGCATTAAAATGGAGATTGTCCCAACCATCGGTACAGCCTGCTGATGAAATGACGTATGAATTGGGCAACGTCTGCGGAAGAGTTGCTATGATTTTATTCATACCGGCACACACGCCTCCCTGGTCCTCATGAACGACCTCGCCAGCAAGAAGCGGCACATTTTTCGGGTTGAGATTCAAGTCTTTTATCAGATTGTCATAAACACCTTTTACTTTTCGGGTCCAAAGGCTATCGTTCGTATTTGACTCACCCTGGTGTAACAAAATACCTTTAATGACACCATCTTTCTGAGCCAGTTTTGCCATTTCCACCAGCCTTCCATAAGGATTATCGTCATATTCCTTTACAATTCCCTTTAACCAACCGGGACTGCTTTCAACATAAGAGCGATAATTATCCTTATCGAAAAGTTCTATTTTACAGCCGCCGATGGCTACCACAATCACCCCCACCCTAACTTTTTCGGGGAGGTTTTCCACCATTGTCCGTCCGAAATAATCAGCCGGACCAAGGTTTGTCCTGCACCGGCACAAGGGCGGCACAGCCGGGTACCAGTTACCTTTGGTGCGGCCGAGGTTTTCACAATCTACCGCCGCCATGACCTGAAAGCGCGGATTAACAGTTGAATCCTGCCGTTCTGCCCGTGCGGCACCTTCCATATTCGATTGCCCGATACAGAGGTAAATGTGAAAATCGGGATCCGGAGAAAGACCACCCCCAGCCTTCACCTGTCCGGCCTGTTGAGTTTCTTTCCAAAGGTTGGGAAGAAACCGGTAATACAGGAGGTGCCGCCAGGTGGACCAGTCGTGGCCGCCATGACCGCCCACATAATACTCATGTTCAATGTTATGCTTTTCCAGGGCTTGGTGCAGAACCAGGCACCGTCGCCCCATAAAACCTTTTGCTTCCTCTGTTCCCTGACCCACAAAAAGGTAATCTACCTTTTCATTCACTTTGGGATCGTTTAAAAACTGAGCCAACGAAGTCTCCGCATTGGTATCACCGGCGCTGAGAATGCCAAAATTGGCAAAAAGGTCGAGTGAACGAAAACCGATAAACATACTGTGACGGCCTCCCATCGACAAACCTGAAATCGCCCTGCCTTTGGGTGATCTGATGGTGCTGTAAGCTTCATCAACCAGTGGAATGACATGATTCCGGAGTTCCTTCTCAAAAATATCGAAAGTCAGTTCGGTATGTTGGGGATGATTCCGGTGAATGATCTGGTTGTTGGGGATGGCAATTATCATAGGCAAGGCTTTCCCTTCAGCCAGCAGATTGTCCATGATAAAATTTGCCCTTCCGTCGAACACCCAGTTGGAAGGGAGTTCGCCGCTTCCCCCCAGGAGGTAGAGAACCGGGTATTTCTTCTCCGGGGTATAACCGGGGGGGGTGTAAACGTAGAGTTCGCGCTCTCCCTTTGTGACTTCCGAATGATAAACATGACGCGTTACGGTTCCGTGGGGGACCTTCCGGGCATCGTAATAAGCCGGCCCGTCGCCATGGACGATCAACTCACTGTAAGGCGGCATGGCCGTAAATGCAGCGTATGTATTTCCTGGATCGGGGATCTGAACGCCATCGACATTGAAATGATAAGCATACATATCGGGTTTGAGCGGCCCGATGGTCAGTGTCCAGATGCCATCTTCCCCTTTTGTAAACGGAAGAGGCTCCCTGCCCAGGTTATTGGTGGTGTAGATCGCCCCTGTTGGCAAAACTACCTTTTGCGCATCAGGCGCCTTTAACCGGAATGTAACGGTATGATCGTCATGCACCTCGGGCGAATTTACCGCAGCACTGAAAGGGATCAGGCCTTCGGTGTTCTTTTGCGGATTGTAATCGAGATTTACGTTGGCCTGTTGTCCGAAACTGCCACCCGTAATCCAGATCAGGCCAACTGTTAAAATGGCATACTTAAGCTTCATGGTTTCAATGATTAATGTACAAACTAATCTTTAAACAATAGCGGAGCCAGTTCGTACAAGCTGCGGCGCCATGTTAGGAATTCGTGCGCTGTTCCTTCAGAAACATAAGAAACAGCATTTATTCCGGCTTCCTTAAGCGCAACTACGGCATTCTTCACACCTTCAGGTCTTTCTTTACTTCCGCAACTCAGAAAGATGAGCTTCACCTTCGACATGTCTTTGATATCGGCAGGAGCGTATGTTCCACCGCTTAATAAGGCATAATGAGAAAATACTTCCGGTTTGTTCAGCGTTATCGTTTTGGTTTCCATACCCCCCATTGAAAGCCCTGCCATTGCACGATGCGGCTGATCGGCCAAGGTATTGAAATGGAAATCAATGTATGGAATCAGTTCATCCACCAAAACTGTCTGAAACGGTTTGATATCGAAATTACGTAACCCGCCGAATCTTATTTCGTTGGTCATTCCGTAAGTCATCACAATGATGAAAGGTTCGATCTTCCCGTCGGCAATCAGGTTATCCATGATCAAATTGGCGCGTCCCTGGTTACTCCAGGCGGTTTCATCCTCACCCCAGCCATGCTGAAGGTATAAAACAGGGTATCGTTTATTGCCATCTTTTCCGTAACCGGGAGGCGTGTAAACAAATGCCCTGCGCGATGTATTTGTGCTGGGCGAAGGGAAAAGAATCTGTTGCACAAAACCGTGAGGGACATCTCTCAACGCATAAAAATCCTGGTCGTGCGCCGGAATTTCAATTCCGCTCTCCCAACGGGTGGAACCATAGAAATTCAAAGTTCCCGGATCGTTAAAAACTCCGCCGTCAATGGTCAGGTGGTAGTAATGGAACCCTTCGTCCAGGGGGCCTGCAGTAGTCCCTACCCAAACGCTGTCGGGCCCTTTGGTGAGTTGGGTACCTCCCCGGCCACCCAGTCCGACGATCACACTCTGGGCAAGGGGAGCTTCAATACGGAACCGGGCGTAACCCTGCGAGTTTACCATGGGGTACTCTTTACCGGGTTGGTTCAGGGTGGAAGGTTTGAAATCTTCAATTACGCTAGTTTGTGACTGTGCGGAACACACTCCGCCTGCCAGCAAAACCGCCATTAAAACAACAAAAAACTGACTCTTCATCTTTAAAAATAATTTAGTTCATTGGTTAATATTCATAAAACAGAACTCTGTTACAGTTTAACAGTAACTTTTTCCCCATTATAAGCGATGACCTGGTCAACCTGTTCAACGGGTTCCATTCCCAACCCTTTATCCTTGGTTACCTTTACGATCCTGAATTTGCGTTCTTTCATCACTCCGGGGAAAGAACCTTTCCTATCGTTTATGGTCAGACTCTTTTTGGCATCATTCCACGAAAAAGTGATCGTAGAGAAAGCTCCGTTTTCATAATTATAATTGTCATTTTCGTCTTCATACAAAGTGAATTCTCCATGGGCACCTTCGTACACGCGGATTTCAAGGTCCTCCCATTTTTTCTCAGTAGCATACTGGACTTTGGGTCCGACGGGAAGAATTGAGCCTGCTCTAATGTACAACGGCATGATGTCGAGAGGGGCACCTTTGGCAACCGTTTGACCTCCTGACATCTTTTCTCCTGTCCAGAAATCAAACCAATCGGTTCCCGCAGGCAAATAAAGCTCTCTCGATTTGACGGTGCCGAAATCTTCTTGTGTATCTTTTGAATACATAGCATGGGTAACCGGACAAACCAGGATCGATTTTCCGAACATATACTCATCATTGATATCCAGTGTCCTTTTATCTTGTGCAAAATCCATCACCAGGGCGCGCATCATGCTCGACTGGTTGGTTGTAACATCCCATGCGGAAGAATAGATGTAAGGCAGCAAACGGTAGCGCAGGTTGATATATTTTTCAATGGCATCGTACACTTTATCGCCCTTTTTGCCAAACTGATAAATTTCGCGGGGGGCATCGGCGCCATGCGACCGCATCATGGGGCAAAATGTGCCGAATTGCATCCAGCGGGCATACAACTCACGATAGCCTGCGTCATCAAGTTTTCTCCTGAACCGGCTCAGGAAGAACCCGCCAATATCGCTGTTCCAATAAGGAATTCCGCAGAGCGAAAAGTTCAGACCTGCCGATATCTGGTTTTTTAAAGCATCCCACGATGCGGTGACATCCCCCGTCCAGGTATTTGCGCCATAACGCTGCTGACCGGCGAAAGCAGAACGTGTGAGGATGAAGACGCGTTTATCGGATGAAGCAGCACGCTGGTGTTGAAATAAACCGCCGACAGTCATCAGAGGGAACGCATTCCGCACTTTCCGGAATGACCCAAGATAGGTCATATTATCCAAATCTTCCGGTTTGAAATCCAAGTGATCAGGTTCCGATGAATCCATCCACCATCCGTCCATCCCAAGCCTGAAAATACCATCGTTCAGGTATTTCCAATAAATATCACGGGCTTCGGGATTGAAGGGATCGTAAACCCTGACGCCCGAGGGGTAATCACGTCTCGGGGGCCACAAGGTTGAGCCGGACTGGGGCCAGGTTTGAAAATCCATTAAGGCGCCTATTTTTTCCAGTTCTTTGTATTGTTTTGTTTGCGGTCCGAATGAATTCCAAATAGAGATAATTATGTGCGCATTCAGGCGGTGAACGTCATCTACCATCTTTTGCGGATTCGGGAATTCGTCATTCAGGAATTCCATGGCATTCCACAGATAATTGTTGCCCCAGTATTGCCAGTCCTGGATGATCCCATCAAGCGGAACACCCAGTTCACGGTACTTTTTAACCACTCCTACGGTCTCATCCTGACTTTTGTACCGTTCTTTGCTCTGCCAGAAACCAAATGTCCACAAGGGGAACATCGGAGCCTGACCCGTTAAATCACGCATCTGGGCAATAACACCATCGGCATTGCCGCCAACCATGAAATAGTAGTCGGCACAATCGCCCACATCCGATTTAAACGAGGTTTCATCCTGATTATCCGTAAAGGTCGTGGGAGAATAATTATCCCAAAACAATCCATACCCTTTTACCGACTGAAAAAAGGTTATATAATCGTCAGTATTTCCCTGCACCATATTTAGTTTCTGGTTGCGCTGCGACATTTTTCCCCTTTGCTGCTGTCCAAGGCCATAAATGGCTTCGTCTTGGTCCAACACAAACGACTGGCAAACGCTGAAGGTCGGATTGCCTGCATCGTTGAAATCGGTAAATGTAATTCCGGACACCTTTTCAGAAAGAAGATGTTTACCTTTCCTATCGGCAAAAACAACCTGTCCGCTTTTCAGGTTAAGTTTTACTTTTATGATTTCACTTGAAACAGTAAGTACATCGCCATTTTGGTTTATGGCAATTTTGGTTTTTTGAGGCGTTTTAATCACCGAAAGGCTTTCTTTTGAAAAAATACTCCCTTGGGGTGATTTCAATATCCTCACTATTGAAGGAGTATAAAACTGGATTTCAATACGAATTGAGTTGGCGTCAGTTTTTATTCCATAATCAGTTTTTTGATACGATTGTGCTTTACTGCCGTCACTAATTGCAAAAACCAGAAACAACAATGCATAAATATTCTTCATAATGTTTTTCATTAATAGTTCTTATCTCATTTTGTACAGGGAACAATCCCGGCAATGAATTCCGGCGAGCTCATTGACTACATCCGCTCTATGTGTCAGGTAAGTATTAATGCCTGGTCTCTGCTGATGGGTGGTCTGGTGCTGCAATCCGTCGAACTCATCCCGGTTCACGAGATTCGTTTCCCCGTCCGCTCTGTGGCGTGGAGTTTCAATCTTCAGAATCGCCTGTACATAAGAAGAATTCTCAAGGTCTGAAAGTGCATTTCTCATAGCGATATGGATTCTCCATGCAATTTGTTTTCCATTTTTTCAAGGGAGATGCCTTTGGTTTCCGGGACGAAAAAGAGGACCCACAACAGTTGGAGAATCATCATTCCGCAGAAAAGGCCGAAAATCATCTGGGGTTGCAGGGCACCTGCCATAACCGGAAAGAGGAGGGTGATGACAGCCGCAAAAAACCAGTGGGTAAAGCTTCCGAAGGCTTGTCCTGCCGCCCTCTGCCGGTTGGGGAAGATCTCACTGATAAACACCCAGATGACGGCGCCCTGGCCTATGGCATGGGCGGCAATGAAGGCGAAGATGCAGACAGGGACAATGGCGAACCGTCCGGTAGCAAAGGCCCAGGCGGTAAGACCCAGGGAGAGGATGTAGCCAAAGGATCCGATCAGTAAAAGGGTGCGCCTTCCGAGCCTGTCGATGAGCCACAATCCCACAAAGGTAAAGATGAGATTGGTTATGCCGATGCCTACTGACTGGAGCAGGGCGGCCCGGGTGGCCAGACCGGTCATTTCGAATATCCGGGGTGCATAATAGAGGATGGCGTTGATTCCCGACCACTGGTTGAAGAAAGCGATAAAAAAGGCCAGGAACAGGGGTTTAAGCAGTCGTGGAGATCGTGAAACCCCCTTTCCCCGGCGGGCATTATCCGGGACATTGCCCGACGCCTCAATTTCATCAGCCAGCCGTTCCAACTCCGTGGTCGGAAGCCCCGGGTTGACTTTTTTCAACACCCCGAGTCCGGCGGCCCGGTTTCGGCGATGAACGATAAGCCAGCGTGGGCTTTCCGGAAGGCCTATGCAGAAAAGGGCGTAGATCAGTGCCGGGAATGCCATGACGGCCAACATCCACCGCCAGTCATTATCGCCTGACCCCCTGATCAGAGAGTTGGAGAAAAAGGCCATGAGAATCCCAAAGACAATATTAAACTGAAACATTCCGGTAAGCCTTCCCCGGAAGTTGGGAGGGGCGATTTCCGAAATATACATGGGGGCCGCTACAGTGGACACCCCCACGCCGATGCCCCCGACAAACCGGAAGAACATGAAAGAGAAAATCTCAGGGGCCAGTGCGGATCCCACAGCTGAAACCAGATAAAGAACCCCGATCCAAAGCAGGGTTCTCTTCCGCCCGAACCGTTCCGATGGCCATCCCCCCAGCAAGGCCCCCAGAACCGTCCCCCACAGGGCCATGCTGACGGACACACCGTGCATTCCGTCACTCAACTGCCACAAAGCCTGTATGGACTGTTCCGCTCCCGATATCACCACGGTGTCAAAACCAAAAAGAAACCCCGCCAGGGAAGCTACCACGGCACTCCTGTACAAAAAATAACGCTCCTTCATTTTTGTGAATGACCTTGTTTAGTTTTTTCGCGTAATGCAAACACGAGAAAGGCGTGAATGTTAAAAAACACAATTTCGAAAATTACCATTTTTTATTCTAAATGCAGCCTGGATGAAAGAGATTATTCCCGTTCAGCCATGTTTTTATCTCCTTTTAAAAGGCCGTGTTCAAAAATTGAAACTCTCCTTCGCAAAGCCAGGGGGAAATAGTAAAAATCAAATTTTTGTCTAGCTTTGGGCATGGAACGAGCATCGGGCATATCATTTACCGGCCTGATAAATGTACAAAGCACTTTTAATAGTTGCAATAGATTGTAGATATTAACTTTGTGATTTTAGATATTATCTCAACCTTAACACCTCCGGTCTTTTTAAACCTTTTATTGAAGCTTACTGACATGTACAGATTAACAGAGATTTTCATTATTGTCACTTTTATTGTTTCCCGGGCAATTACCGGCTGATGAACCCCGGCAACTGGTCGGTTCTTATGGTAATGGTGTGCAGTTATAAGGAGATAATAGGGATATCATCCGGGTAGATGGTACGGCTGCTATTTTAGTTTGTCTTTTAGTGGAGCCCAATTCTTGACGGGATTGACCAGAATGTCTATCTGTTTGAATGAATAATCCAGCCCTGAATAAGCCGAAAACCGTAAAATTGCTGGTAAAATCTAAACAAATTTCTATGAAAAAATTTGCTTTAAAGTTAGTAATGATAGCCTTTATTCTAGGCCATTCATTTAACATCTGGGGGCAGAATATGAGTTTGTCCGGTTCGGTATATGATGATCAGGGGGGCTCACTGCCAGGCGTTTCCATTATTGTTAAGGGGACCTCACAAGGTACGATTACCGATATCGATGGTAAGTTTACGCTGAACGTGCCATCAGATGCGAAGACGCTGGTATTCTCATTCATTGGTTTTGAAACACAGGAAGTTCCCATTGATAGCAGGACCACCGCCCTCCGGGTGAGGTTAATGAGAAACGTGATTGGTCTGGATGAAGTGGTTGCGGTGGGTTATGGGAGAATGACCCGGAAGGATGTGACCAGTTCCATCACCACGGTAAAAGCCAAAGACCTGAATATGGGGGTCTACAGTGATCCTGCCCAGTTATTGCAGGGGAAAGTTCCTGGTCTGACCATTACACAAACTTCAGACCCTAACGGCAGTTCCTCCATTACCCTGCGAGGAGCTTCCACGCTTCGCTCGGGCGAGGCACAGGAACCCTACTACGTCATTGATGGAATTCCGGGGACGTCATTATCATTGGTTGCGCCGGAGGATATCGAGAGCATTGATGTCCTACGTGATGCCTCTGCCACGGCCATTTATGGTTCAAAAGCCGCTAACGGGGTGATCATTGTCACCACCCGGAAGGGGAATCAAAACGGGAAGACCAATATCAGCTATAGCAGTTATGTGGCTGTCGACAATATCCTGAAGGATTTGGAAATGATGACCGCGGGTGAATTGCGGAGCTACGCCTCATCCAATGGCATAACCCTTCCGAATGATGAAGGAGGCAACACCGACTGGCAGAAAGAAGCGCAACGGACAGGGTTCAGTCACAACCACAATGTTTCCATAAATGGTGGTGATGCAAAGACCAGTTACAATGCAAGTGTAAACTTTATGGACAAACAGGGGATTATCAAAGGAACCGAAAGGAACCGTCTGATAGAACGCTCCTTTTTACAAACCAAAGCCCTGAACGACCGGTTAACCCTCTCCTTCAGTCTGAACGGAAGCATCACCAACCATGAAAACGTCCCCATGGGAAGCCAGGGGACCAGTGTTCTGGATGCTATGAATTACTATTCTCCATTGGTACCGGTGAAAAACGAAAATGGAAGCTGGTATTCAAGCTCGGGCATCTCTCAGAATTACAATCCCATGTCGATGATAAATGAGGATGAGTACCATACGGAGAGTAAAGTTTGCAAGGCATCGCCAAAGCTTCCCTTGATATTACCAAAGGGTTGGTTTATAACCTGGGGCTTTCTTACCAGAACGAGCAGTACATTCATAGCAATTATAACACCACGGCTTCCCAGATTTATTCCTCGCAGCATGGCCAGGCGAGCCGCACCTCCGTGGAGAACAAGAAGAGGGTGCTGGAGACCTATCTTAACTATGACAAGACTTTCGGAGAGGTTCACAAGCTGGGCCTCATGGGGGGGTATTCCTGGGAACAGGCCGATAACAACGATGGTTTCGGACTGACGGTTTACAATTTTTATGATGATGCGCTGAAATACTACAACATGGGGTATGCCAACAACATGGATATTACAGGGATTCATAATGGTTATACCCTCTCGACTCTGCGGATGATCTCGTTTTATGGTCGTTTGAATTACAGTTTCAACAGCAAGTACTTGTTTCAGGCCACATTGCGTCGTGACGGCAGTTCTGCTTTCGGCAAAAACAACCGTTGGGCCACCTTTCCTTCGGCCTCTGTGTCATGGCGCATGAGTGAGGAGGATTTTATCAAGGATATGAATCTGTTTGATGATCTGAAATTCCGTGTAGGTTATGGCGTCAGTGGCAACTCATTGGGATTTGACGCTTTCACGGCCATCCAGACCTATGGGGCTTCAGGATGGTTCACCTATACCGATGCCAACGGGAATCCTGCTGATTACCGCACATTGGCGGCTACCAGCAACGCCAATCCCGACCTTAAATGGGAACGTACCAGTATGCTCAACATAGGTCTGGATTTCGGCTTCCTGAAAAACCGTATCACGGGAACCCTGGAATACTATGACAAACAAACCAAGGACCTGATATACAGCTATGCGGTGTCTACCAACCGTTATCCATACGGGAGCATGCTGGCCAATGTGGGCGAGATCAGCAACAAGGGGATTGAATTTTCCCTGACCGTTGTTCCCGTCCAAACCAAGAATACCCGTTGGGAATCCTCGATGAACCTTTCACACAACAAGAATGAGGTGGTTAGTCTTTCCAATCAGAATTATTCAGTGGATTATATCAATGCCGGCAATCCCAACATTGGGGGTCACTCGACCACCAATGTTCAGCGTATCATGGAAGGAGAAGCGATCGGAACCTTCTATATGTGGGAGTGGGCAGGGTATGATAACCATGGGGTATCGCAGTTTTATGTCCATGACCCCGTGACGGGTGAGCGCACTGGGGCGTTAACAACCAGTCCTCAGGAAACCGACCGGACAAAAGTAGGGAGTGCCCAACCCAAGTTAACCTATGGATGGAACAACACGCTGAAATTTAAGAACTGGTCTCTCACCGCCTTCCTTCAGGGGGTATCGGGGAACCAAATCCTGAACTCAACCCGTGCGCAATACAACTACATTGCATTGGTTTCCACCGGCAAGAATGTATTGATTGAAGTGGCTGCCAACCAAAAGTTTACCGACGTCAACGCGCAAGCTCCCTCAGACCGGTACCTGGAAAAGGGCGGCTACCTGCGTCTCTCCACCCTCTCCCTGAATTATGACTTCGGAAGGATTGGCAACGCCATCAACGGATTAAACCTCTATGCCACCTGCAACAACCTGCTGACCATCAGCAATTATAAAGGTCTTGACCCGGAAATTTATCTGGGAGGTCTCACACCGGGTATCGATAGCCGTGAAACCTATTATCCCCGAACCAGCACTTTTATGCTCGGGCTTAATATCAACTTCTGATATTCAAAATGACCAGAAAAAATGAAGAAAAATATGAAATATCCATGCATCCTTTATGCACCAACCGGTATTATTAACCACATGGATATTGCATGTGTTTCACAGAACAAACCATACGAACGTAATAATTAAAACACATGAACAATAAGAGTATAAAAAAATTTGTATATCAGCTGCGTTCATCGCCCTTTCGGTGAGTAGCTGTACCGATTTGGATGTGGATGTAAAATCGCAGTACACCTCCTATCCCAATTCGGAGATCGCCGTTGAAGCCAAAACCTCTGATGTCTATTTTGCATTCCGGGGGGCATTGGGGCGTCGTTATAATGAAGCCATGGTTTGCTCATCCGATGAGTGTACGGGTGTAAGTTTCGATGGGGACTATTACGACTCAGGGAACTATGCCCATCCCAGTTTACATAAGTTCATGGCTGATGATGCCTGCCTGGGATATTGGACGGATCTGTCAAGCGGGATCACCAAATGCAACCAGGTGATTCTGGATCTTGGAGGGGAAGAACAGGTGGTTACTGCTCCGGTCCGGGCCATCCGTGCTTTCTATCATTTCATACTGATGGACAGCTACGGAGATGTCCCCATTCTGGATCATGTACTGGAAGCAGAGGAGGCGCTGGAACGCAGCCCGCGCAAGGAGGTTGCGGAGTGGATAGAATCCGAACTTCTGGCCATCCAGGATCATATGACAAAAAAAGTGGATGCCTCCACCTATGGCAAGCCGACCTATTGGATGGTACAAGCCCTTTTGGCCAAGTTGTACATCAACTGGAATGTATATACCAAAGATGTAACCAATGCAAGCTGGTCAGCCTCTGCAACCAATGAAAAACTGGATGATGGTGTGGCCGCATGTGATGAAATCATCCAATCGGGCCTCTTCAACCTGAGTGACGACTACCTCAGGAAGTTTTATCCCAACAACGGACCTCATATCAGGGATTTCATCTATGCCATGCCATATACTGCGTCGAAACAGGATGGAATGACTTACGCCCGTTTCCGTACCTGGCGCAAAGGCGACAGCGATGGGAAAGGGGGTGCCGGACTGTATGGGATTAAGTTGGCCAAGTCAGTGGGCGGGAATCTTGCCGTGACTCCCGAATTTGCCGGCTTGTTCACGCTGGCGGGCGACCGCCGCAATGATGCCCTGTTCAAGGGGCCCCTGTTTCAGCATAATCCTTCTACTTACATAGTAACTCAAACTCCCTTTCTGTATAAGGATGCTCAGGTCACCCTAACCAGGGATATCATACTTCCGATGGTGAATGAGAACCTGAATGTTGGCAATACGGTGGCAGGGTGGTCACAAGGCTATCGCTTCAACAAATTTATGGTAGATCCTGCTGCTTTTGACTTGTACAACCGGTGCCAGGATAATGATATCCCGATCTTCCGATATGCCGATATCCTGCTCACCAAATGTGAGGCCCTTCTTCGCGGTGCCAAAGGAACCACGGGAGACACCCCCATGGGATTGTTTAATCAGATCCGTTCCTATGTCAAGGCCCCTACGCTGACCTCCGCTCCTACCCTGGATGAACTGCTTGATGAACGGGGCCGTGAGTTCTTCGATGAAAACTGGCGCCGGAATGACCTCATCCGTTTCGGGAAATTTGAAAAGGACTGGGGCTTTAAAAATACCATCAATCCGGTAGCCAAAACGGACTTTACCAAGCGCATTTTCCCTGTTCCTACGGGTGTTTTAAACGAGAATACCAACTGGAAACAGAATGCCGGATATTAATCATCCCTTATTATAAGAAAAGGAGGGTGTTCCTCAAAACACCCTCCTTTTTTCTAGTCCTTTCCGGATTTAATTGTGATTTCAGAATGCCGAAAAGACATCAGGTTTTGATACAAAGTATCAGGCGTTATGGGTTCCGGATGATGGGGATGATGGTCTGTCTTCTCTGGACCTCATCCTGCGAGGTCAACCAACTTACAAAAACCTCAGAAGTCCGGCCTGTGGATAGGGTATTTCCTCAGCTTGATACCAGCCATTCCCGGTGGTTCTTTTTTTCCTCGGCATCACGGCCTTTCGGGATGGTTAATTTAAGTCCCGATACCGAAATCGACAGCGACTGGGGCGGTGGATACCGTTATGACACCGACACTGTCAAAGGGTTCAGCCATATTCATGCCTGGCAATTGGCAGGGCCTTCCATCATGCCTGTAAACCCTGACCTGATGGATAGGAAGACACTATTTCAGGATTATTATTCCAGCTTTAACCATCAAACCGAAACCGTTGCTCCAGGATATCATCAACTCTTTCTGGATAGATATCAGATTAAAACCGAGCTTACTTCTACCAAAAGGGTGGGTTTTCACCGCTATACCTCTCCTGAGAATATCGCTCTGCTTTTTAACCTGAATGGCCCGCTTGGTCCGGGTTTTATGAGCGATGGCGTCATCAGTAAAACAGAAAAGGCAGATTTAATAACCGGAGAGGTGACCAATCTGCCCACCTTTCGCCGGCCCAAACCCTGCACGGTCTATTTTGCAGCCCAATTTAACAGGCCTTATGATCATCTTGAGCAGGATCAGGCCACAGGAAATTATATCGTCTGCTTTGGGAACAGCAGTTCCCGGCCGCTGATGATGAAAGTAGCGGTATCCTACACCTCGGTTGGAAATGCGGTCACCAACATGAAAGAGGAACTGCCGGGCTGGAACTTTGATCAGGTGGTGGATGAATCGCAGGAAGAGTGGAACAGTTTATTGTCACGCATTAAGGTGGAAGGGGGAACCCCCCAACAACAACAACGGTTTTATACCGATCTGTGGCATGCGTTACAGGGACGCAGGACCATCAGTGACATCAACGGAGCCTATCCCGACCATACAAGAGAACCCTTCAGAATAGGACAACTTCCATGCAATGAAAAAGGGGAACCCCTGTTTCATCATTACAATTCCGACTCATTCTGGGGAGCCCAATGGACCCTGAATACCCTCTGGGGATTGGTCTATCCGGACATTATGGAAGAATTTGTCCACTCACTGATGCAATATTATAAAGACGGAGGGTTGATCCCCAGGGGGCCTTCCGGAGGAAATTACACCTATGTGATGACAGGCGCTTCGTCTAATCCATTTATTATCAGCGCCATTCAAAAAGGTATCGTAAAAGATGATTGGGACGACATCTATCAGGCCCTGAAGAAAAATCAAATGCCCGGAGGGATCATGGAGAAAGCCGGATATGAGCATCAAACCAGTATCGGAGGAGGCTTATCGTGGTATATGGAAAAAGGATATGTTCCTTACCCGCTTTCGGAAATGGTGTATGGGGCACACCAGGACGGGGCAGGCCAGACCCTGGAATATGCCTTTCAGGATTGGGCATTGGCACAGCTGGCTCAGAAACTGGGGAAAGAAGAGGATGCCCGCTATTTTCTGGAACGCAGTGAGAACTATAAAAACCTGTTTGATCCGGTAAGTGGTTGGATGAGACCAAAAAACAGGGAAGGAGAATGGAAGGAGGACTTTGATCCTTTTCAGATAGACCATGGTTTTATTGAAGCCAATGGAGCACAAAGCACATGGTTTGTGCCTCATCATTTAGAAGGGCTGAGCAAGTTAATGGGCGGGGAGGAGGCTGCTTCGACAAAACTGAACCAGGCATTTACCGAGGCCGGAAAACTGGGTTTTACGGCCGGCCCTTCGCATGAAAGAGAGACGCATCCTGAGTATAGCCGGATTCCGGTGAATTATGGAAATCAACCTTCTATTCATACGGCATTCATCTTTAATTATCTAGGGAAGCCTTGGTTAACGCAATACTGGTCGCGCAGGGTGACTGAGGAAGTTTATGAGGGGGTAAGCCCTCAGGTAGGGTATAATGGAGATGAAGACCAGGGTCTGATGGGGGCTTTGGCGGTTTTGATGAAGATCGGACTATTTTCAATGCAGGGGGGGTGTTCCCTGGAACCAGAACTGGAACTGGGCAGCCCTGTTTTTGACAGGGTCACCATTCAACTGGATCCAGAATATTATCCGGGGAAAACACTGGTGATAGAGGCCAGAAACAACACCCACCGGAATGTGTATATCCAGTCGGCCCGGTGGAATGGAGATGAACTCAACACCTGGAGGATTCCGCAGAGTGATCTGGTACGGGGGGGAACCCTTGTGCTAGAGATGGGTGAAAAGCCCAACGAGCAATGGGGCATCAACAACCATAAGCAGGCTGAAAGTTATGAAACAAAATAAGGAACGTTTTCTTTCATTGGATGTGTTCAGAGGGCTGACCATCGCTTTAATGATTATAGTAAATACACCCGGGACAGGCGCAGATATCTATGGCTATCTGATCCATGCCCAATGGTTCGGATTTACGCTCGCCGATCTGGTATTTCCTTCCTTTCTTTTTGCTGTCGGAAACTCGCTGAGCTTTTCGATGATAAAAATGAAACAGGCTCCTGGCAGGGAGGTATGGCTTAAAATTACCAGGAGAACCATCGTTATCTTCTTACTGGGATATCTCATGTATTGGTTCCCATTCTTTGAAAGAGGTCAATCCGGGGAACTGTTGCTCAAACCGGTTTCAGAAACCAGAATCATGGGGGTACTCCAACGGATTGCCCTGTGCTATTTCTTTGCTTCCATCATTTTCTACTATTTCTCGCAAAAAACAGCCCTTCTGATTTCAGGAGTCCTGCTTTTAGGTTATTGGGCTATCCTGTATCTGTTCGGAGAACCCGGCTTTGAACTGGAAATGGCGACCAACGCGGCGACAAAACTGGATTTGACCATCCTGGGACATGGGCATATTTATAAAAGAGACAGTGTTCCTTTTGATCCGGAAGGCCTGCTGAGCACTTTACCCGCCATCGTCAATGTGATCATGGGGTACATCGCGGGTAGTTTCATTCAGAAAAACGGGAAATCCTTTGAAGGCATTGCAAAGCTCCTCATGGCTGGGTTTTTGCTGACCACCCTGGCACTTGGGTGGGACTTCATCTTTCCTATTTGCAAAAAGCTATGGACCAGCTCTTTTGTGCTTTATACGGTCGGACTCGATTTGTCCATTATGGCCATCCTGATCTACCTGATCGAGATAAGGAAATATAAAACAGGGATTTCCTTTTTTGAAATTCTGGGGAAGAATCCTCTTTTTATTTACCTGTTTTCAGAATTATTTTTTGTCTTACTTTGTCTTATTCCGGTCGGGAATGGCTTAAATGCTTTTAAATGGGTGAGTGAACGGGTATTTCAAAACATCGCTCCGGGGGCTTTGGGCACTCTGCTCACCGCCATGGCGTTTATGCTCTTCTGCTGGTTGTTGGGGTACATATTGCACAAAAGGCGCATATATGTGAAAATTTAAACGAACCCTGATGTTTCAGGGTGACAGAATAATAGGATGTTCCCATGAGGCTGATCTTTCGGATATTCCCGGTATTTGCATGGTTCTTGTCTACTCCCCTGTTTGCAGACGATATTAAACTGGAACATTTCAGCAGGGATAATGGCCTTTCACACAATTCGGTGCGCCATATCGTCCAGGATAAAACCGGGTTGCTCTGGTTCGGCACCTTTAATGGTTTGAACAGTTTCGACGGACAGAGGTTTACCCCTTACCTGAGTGATATCAACACCACCAATACCATTCGCAATGATGACATTACGGCATTGGTCATGGATGAAGCGTCTGATGTGTTGTGGATCGGGACCAGAGGGGGACTGACAAAATTCAATTTAAGAACCCACCAGTTCACCACATTTCTTCATGAAAAGGATAATCCCCAATCCCTCCCTGATTCGGAAATCAGAGCCATCTATATCGATAAATTTAAAAGAGTATGGGTCGGAACCAAAGAGAGAGGTTTATGCATTTATCATGAAGAGACCCGGGAGTTTGTTAAGGTAGCCCTTCAGGGTTCCAACTATATCAAGGTCATCTTTGAAGATATCAATGGCCATATCTGGACAGGCAGCTATGATACGGGAGGAATTTCAAGAATTACCCTGGAGGAAAAAGGTGAAATTGTGGACATACATTCCTACACACTATCGGTTCCCGGATCCAAAGTCACCAATCCGTATGTTTATTTCATCTTTCAGGATGACAAATCGGACCTGTTCATCGGAAGCCGCGAAGGCTTGTATAAATGGAACAAGCAAGATGACCTGTTTGAATTACAACCCATCCATGATTCCATATTCAAAGAAACCATAGGCCCCTATTTTACCTGCATAACCCGGGCTCCCGATGGAAAATACTGGTTAGGAACCATTGGGGGGATGGTCGTTTGCAACCGGTTGGAAGAGATTGCCAAAGGGAATTTCCAATGGTACTATTCAAAACAATCGGAAAAAACCTCATTGGTCGACAACTCCATATCAGCGCTCTTTTTTGATAATTCAGGATTGCTCTGGATTGGCACCGATAATGGATTGGATAAATATGATCCCTTCAGGAACCAGTTTAAAACCATCAATTCATTCTCCCTGGTGGTGGATGGCAGGATTCCGCGGTTATCGGATTATGCCCCCACATTTGATGGAAAACTGATCGTGGCCACCCATAACAGTGGGCTGTTTCTAATGGATAATAACCAGTTTAAGGTCATTGCAGGTGGGCATAATGACATTTCAGGGATCTATAGCGATGATGGAAAGACTTTCTATTGTGGTTTGTGGTCGGGCAAGGTGCTGGTTTACCATTATGTTACCAAGACATCGGAATTGTTGAACCCGGGGTTTGAATCAGTACCCGTCTTTGCATTTAAAAGGCTGGCCGATGGCAGGATAATTATCGGTTCTCATGGGAGTGGGGCCGTAATCTATAATCCTTTGACCTCCGGAATGGATTACACACTAAAAATAAGATTCCCCGGCTTAGAGATTAACCAGATTGAAGCCATCCGTGACGGAATCATCTGGATAGCAACGGAAACCGGAGTTATTAAATACAATCCCGGAAACCTCCACTCCAAAGTGTATACCTCAAAGGATGGTGAAATGGAGGGATTAACCAATAACAGCGCCAAGGCGATCTGTATCGATGACTCCGGAAAGATTTGGGTTTCCACCCGGATGGGGCTTAACTATTACCGGTCAGATATCGATGATTTCGTACAGGTTAAACATCCTCCGGAATTGAGAAAGAACTGGATCACCGATATCATCAAAGATAAAGACGGAACCCTGTGGTTTAACTTCAACAATGGTCAGGTAGGCCGCTTTGATCCCACAGGAAATAGCCTGAACACCTATGACGTCGGCAGCGGCAACCGGCTCGATATCTTTAGTAATAAGGGATTTACACTCTTTAAGGATTCCGTGGTTTACCTTACCGGCAAGGATGAAATCATCTGGTTCGCCGTGAATGATCTCAGGGATAATCTACGGTCAGATCCTCCATTCATAAGTGAAGTAAAGATTCAGAACAAGGCGGTATTTCCGGGAGAGATCATTAAAGGCCAGGTGGTACTCGATGAAGATATCAACTACTCCCGCCGGTTGGTGCTGGAATACAGAAACAGAAACTTTTCATTCTCCTTTTCATCGCCCTCCTATTCCAATACCCTTTTGAACAAATACGAGTATATGCTGGAAGGATTTGATGAAGAGTGGATTACAACGGATCATAATTTAACGGGTATCCAGTACACCAATCTTTATCCCAAAAACTACACTTTTAAAATAAGGTCTGCCAACAGCAGCGGCCATTGGAGCGATGTTTCAACGTATGAAATCATCATTAAACCTCCGTTCTGGTTGACGTATGAAGCTCTCTTCCTGATTATTAGCTTTGTGGTCATCATGGTGGTTCTTGTTTACCGCCAACTGAAGAAAAGTTGGGTGTTAAAGCAGGAGTTGCTGATGGAGAAAGTGCACCGTGAAAGGGAAGAGAACCTTAATCAGGAAAAACTGCGCTTTTTTTCCAATATCTCACACGAACTCAGAACCCCGATTTCTTTGATCATCGGTCCGGCCAAACAACTGGCCGAAGAGGGATTGAACACAGAATATCAGCAGAGCCGCATTGGCTTAATATTACATAACTCCAACCGGTTGTATAATTTGGTGAATCAGCTCCTTGACTTCAGGAAAGCTCAAAACGGGGAGTTGACACTCAAGGTTTCGAAAACCGATATCCTGTCATTCTCACAGAACATTTTTCACTCCTTTGATGGTCTGGCAAAAGAAAAAGTCATAAACTACCATTTACTGTGTGAATCTGATGAAATAAAGGGGTGGATTGACAGTGACAAATACGACAAGATATTAAGCAATTTGCTGTCGAATGCCCTGAAGTTTACCCCTAAATATGGGAATGTGGATTTGTTTCTAGGAACCAGAGAAAATGAATCCGGGTTAAGAAAACTGATTGTAGAGGTGAGTGATGATGGAATCGGGATTCCGGAGGAGAGTCACACCAAAATATTCACGCGGTTCTACCGGGCTGAAAATACCAGGGAAGAGCATACCGGCACGGGAATAGGTTTGTCGCTGGTCCATTCATTGGTTAAAGTTCATAAATCAGAAATAAAACTGAGCAGCACTCCGGGCAAGGGAAGCGTCTTTACCCTTGGAATACCCGTAGATAAGGCGTTTTATGATGAGAGCGAAATCCTTGATTTTGAGAATAGCGCGGCCGGATACTTGTTGCCTTTTATTCCGGAGGTTAAGAAGAATAACCACTCGACAGATCTGAAAGAGAAAGTAGTGGTCATTGAAGACAACCTGGAGCTTAGGAACTATATTGCAGACTGTATTTCTGACAGTTACAAAGTATATACCGCCGAAAACGGCGAAGAAGGATTACAGATTTGCCGGAACATAAAACCTATCATTTGTGTGGCGGATGTCATGATGCCGGTGATGGATGGTTTTGAATTTTGCAAAACCCTGAAAAATGATGAAAGAATCAGTCATATCCCTGTCATTCTGTTAACGGCCTTATCAGATATTGAAAACCAGATCAGGGGATATAAACAAGGGGCTGATGGGTACTTGACCAAGCCTTTTGATCCTTCTCTTTTAAAAACCCGCATCCAGAATATTGTAAAGGCAAGAGCTGACCTTAAGAAAACGTTTTCGGGGGATGTGGAAAGCTCTGTGAATGTACTGACCCATTCACCTGTGGATGAAGAATTTCTGAAAAAACTGACGGCAGTGATTGAAACGAACATCAGTGATACCCAACTCGCCGGACCGATGCTCTGTTCGGAGCTGGGGGTCAGTTCATCGACGCTTTACAGAAAGGTAAAAGAATTGACCGATTTGTCGCCCAATGAGTTCATCAGGACCATCAGGTTGAAGAAAGCGGTTCAGTTGTTAAGGCTCAAGCGGAACAACGTCTCTGAAGTTTCTGATATGGTGGGATTTAATGACCCTTATTATTTCAGCCGGTGCTTCAAAAAGCAATTCGGGTTTCCTCCGAGTGATTTGTTGTGAACGATTTCTAACACCTTCTAAAATCTTTTATGCATCTTTAATCTGATTTGTCACATTTGTAGCTTGAATCCAGGTAGTGTTATATTTTGTGTGTTGGGTATCGTTTAGTGATGTACATTTGACGCCAAAAAACCAAAATATCTTCCTTATTATGAAACGTATTCTTTCTTTCCTGATTCTGGCCATGGCACTTGCATCGGGCCGGGCAGCTGTTGTTGATACCATCCAGGTTTACAGTGAGTCGATGCAAAAAAATATTAAAGCGATAGTTGTTACTCCCGATAACTATTCGTCGTCTGGTGAATTGCCTGTTGTGTATCTTTTACATGGCTATAGTGGCAATCACCTCGACTGGGTTAGCAAAGCCAAAGGTGTTGAGAAATCAGCCGACATTTATAACCTCATCATTGTTTGTCCTGACGGCGGCTACGGTAGCTGGTACTGGGACAGCCCTGTCGATCCGAAGTCGCAGTATGAAACTTTTGTTTCGTCAGAATTGATTCAAGCCATCGATTCGAAATACAAAACCATTAAAAATCGTAAAGGACGTGGTATTACCGGCCTGAGCATGGGCGGACATGGCGGACTTTACCTCGGAATCAGGCACCAGGATATGTTTGGTGCTGCCGGAAGCATGAGTGGCGGCGTAGATATTCGCCCCTTCCCCAGTAACTGGGAAATAGCTCAACGCCTTGGAACCTATTCAGAGCAACCCGAACGCTGGGAAAAAAATACAGTGATTAACCAGCTTCACCTGCTTACGCCAAACTCCCTGGCTCTGGTTATCGACTGCGGAACTGATGATTTCTTTTTCGAGGTAAACGAAAACCTCCACCAGCAGTTGTTGTACCGCAACATTCCGCACGACTACATTACCCGTCCGGGTGGACATACCTGGCCATATTGGACCAACGCTGTAAAATACCAGATGCTGTTTATGAGCAATTACTTCAACAGTGCGAAGTAGTTACTTACAACGCCTGTTTTTTCTGAACAAATTAAACCAGAACCAAGCCCATAATGAAATTGAAACTCCCTGCTGCTCTGCGGCAAGGAAATGAATTCCGTAGAGGACTTCTCTATTGTCTCGCTCGCTAACCTTACGGCAGAGCCGACGTGGAAACGAATCCCGTGAACCGGGATGAGTTCGGCAGGTTCCAGCACCGGATCAGCCATCAGCAGAGACCAGGCATTAATACTTACCTGGCACAAAGAACAGATGTAGTCAATGCGCTCGACGGAAAGTATAACAGGTGTTCAATGATATATAGTTTTGGATCAGGGGGAAATAGTAAAAATCAAATTTTTGCCTAGCTTTGGGCAAAGAACGGGCAAACCGGGGATTCCTTATTAAACAAACAAAAAAATGAAAAGAATGAATTTCAGGCAAAAAATGAGGCCTGCTGCAATTGTTGTCATAACAGCTTTTTGCATGCTTCCGTTAATGGGTGCTGGCCAAAAATCAGAAACAGAAAAGAACATTGACAAAATCCGCAAGGGAGAAATAATCATAAAAGCCAGGCCTAAGGCCAAAGTGCAAGTGGAGCAGACAGCCCACGAATTCTGGTTTGGATGCGCCATTCCCAACAGTCTGGCTGACGGTATGATGCGGGAAACTGACAAAAAACAATTCCAGGAAAAATTCCTTCAGAATTTTAATTCGGCAGTAACCGAAAATGCCGTGAAATGGGGAACTATGGAACGCCAGAAAGGAGCAATCGATTATTCCGTGATTGATGGCATCCTGAACTGGACGGAGGAGAACAACATTCCGCTTCGGGGACACAATCTGTTTTGGGGAATTCCGAAGTTTATCCAACCGTGGGTGAAAGAACTGACTGACGACGAACTCGAACTTGCGATCAGGAATCGTGCAGAGACTTTGACGGCCCGTTACAAAGGCCGGTTTGCCGAGTACGACCTGAACAATGAAATGGTGCACGGGAATTACTATGAGGAACGTTTGGGCCCTGATATTACCAAAAAAATGGCGGAATGGTCAATAAATGGCGATCCTGAAATAAAACTGTGGCTCAATGATTACGACATTCTGACCGGCAATAAACTCCCGGAATACATGGCTCAAATCCGTTCTCTGCTGAAGCAGAAAGTGCCCGTTGCCGGCATTGGCGTTCAAGGCCATTTGCATGCCGAGACCTTTGACCGCCATCAGCTTAAAAATGCGCTCGATTCGCTGGCACAGTTCAATCTGCCCATCAGAGTCACCGAATTCAATATCCCGGGACAGAGATCGAAACATTACCAGGAGCGGATATTTACACTTACCGATGAAGAGGAACTTCAAAAAGCAACGGAGCTGGTTGACTACTACACAATTTGTTTTGCCCATCCGGCAGTGGATGGAATAATCATGTGGGGCTTTTGGGAGGGGGCCAACTGGATTCCGGTTTCATCCTTGTATAAACGTGATTGGTCGCCCACTCCGGCAGCTGAAGCCTACAGAAACCTGATATTTAAGGAGTGGTGGACCAACGCAGAAACAAAAACCAACCGTAAGGGGGAACTTTCTGTCCGGGCATTTTTTGGAAAATATAAAATCACGGTTGACGGAAAAATGAAAGAAATTGATTTGCCGAAAGAAAAAGGAAAGGTAATTGTCGAATTTTAAGAGATTCACGATTACATATAAATACCCCAACGAAACATATGATACGGTAAAATTTAAAGTTTAATGTAATGTTAAACTCACATCGAGCGTCCAAACATTATAATACATGATATTTATTATATCAACTTTTAATAATTTGTCTGTATCTTTGCCACAGTGTAAATAAAAAAATTCGTGTACAATGAAACTTGAATTAACAAAAGAACAGATTGAGCAACTTACCAAAGTTGAGGTTGAAAAACTGAATGCTACTTATGCAATCAAAAAAGAAAAATTGGAGTTAAAATTCAAAGCCGCCTTAGCTAAACTTGAAGAATCAAAAAAGGCTGATATTGAAAAACTAAAAGGAAAATTCAAATTCATTGAATATTCCGGAAAGGTTGGTAAAGTGGCCGTTCCTGAAAGAAAAAAAAGGGTGAAATTGGATCCCGTGAAAATACAAGAAATGGTTGAGCAAAAGAAATCGGTGAAGGAAATGGCTGAGGAATTGAATTCAACCGAGGCTTCAATCCGTGCCAAACTTGGCAGGATGGGAATCAAAATGAGATAATAGGAGGAATTCACTTTTCATGAGATTGTAGAAATTACCAAAGACCTGCCAGCGTCTGTGTTCACACCGCCAATGAGGTGATTTTTAAGTTACACCGGACCGGAAATTTTCAGGCCGGCACGTATTTTATTTTTGCAAATCAGTGGCTGCCAGGTGAGGTGGAGGTGTTGAGCCTGCGTCTTAACCGGCGGGAGTACAGCGGGTAACGTCCACAAGCGTGGTTCCCGGGGGGTAACCATTTGACATATGAGGTTCTGTTGCAGGGCACCCGGATGCCGGGCAGCCAGAACAAACTGACGGAGGGGAGCCTGCGGCAATGGCATTCTCTGCATTTATGATGATGAAAGCATCCCTGTCTTTGCCTGTAAATTGCTGAAGAGAAGGAAACGACGACAACTTTGCGGGGTATTGTCAGAGGAATATCCCGACGAAGCCGGCAGCCGGAACCTGGTTCCGGTTATTGATGGTTTTTTTCCCGTCGGCAAAGCCGGTGACCACGCATTCGGTAAAGCAGCCGCAGTTGCCTTGGGTATCGGGTTCATAACCCCGGCACACCCGCAGCACGTCGGGTGAGATCTCGTCGATCAGAACGATCCTGCCGTCGCCGTGTTTCAGCCGGCCCAGCTCAAACTTGCCGTCAATGACGTGCAGTCCCTTCGAGGCAAACTCGGCAGTTACGATGGCGGCGATTTCCTTCACCAGTTCCACGCTTCCGCGGATCTCCTCCCGCGTCATGGCGCCGGTCTCCTCCAGTGCTTCCAGGGTGATGAGGGTGTCGCTATCTCCTTTGGTCCAGACTTCCACCAGGGTGTGGAGGTTCCGACAGGGCCGCACAAAGGGATACCTGCGCCAGAAACTGCCGGTGGCCTGGTTGCGCCAGGTGAATTCGAGGTTCTGCAGCGGCGCCGACCCCGGAAAGGGGGGCGGCTCCACCGCCATGCCCAGCGGCAGGGCCGGCTCCACCACCATCTCGTTGTCCCCAATGGTGTCTATGTAATGGGTGGGAATGCCCCTGCCCAGCAGCAGTCTGAAAAAATGGGTGGCAAAGCGGCAGGCGATGGCTCCTTTTCCGGGGATGCTGCCCACCACACTATCGCGGCCGGGGTCAAAGACCACCTTCCCTTTATCGATATAGCCCGTGGCCTTGTCGGTGAATACTAAACGGTATTTGCCCGCCATGGGGCCTTCGGTGATCAGATACACATCTTTCGATTTTCCGCGGTAAACCAGGTTTTCGTCAGCCATAGAAGTGATTTTTTAGTGATCGGATTGAGGGAATAAAGATAAAGAAGGGAAATAATTTTCCAAACAAAATTAAAACTCCCCGCCACAGGGCAGCGGGGAGTTTCAACTCACGGTGCAATTACCGGCGGCTTATGTCATAGACAAAGATTTTATCGGCATGGCGTACATAGAGCCGTTTATCACATACAACGGGATGCGCCCAGTACATTCCGGTTCCTCCGGAGGGTAATCTGAATTCTCCGGCGACCTCGAATTTGTCAGGTGTTGCCATCACCAAACGCATAGTACCTCTCTGTTCAAGGGTATATAGCATTCCATCGGCAAAAGTCAGGCATCCTTCATCATTGGTTTCTCTCCATTTCTGTTCGCCGGTCATGAAATCGAGACAATACCATCCCCGTGACCTGCTTCCGGAGCCGTAAACAAAACCGTCATGAAAGATTACTCCTCCATGGTGGTTATCCATGAGCTTTGATTCCCAGACTTTTTCCACCTTTATCTCCTTTTCCGGCTTACTCAGCCTGACGAGCATGCTGCCCAAACCATAACCGCTCGAAATAAAAATATGACCGTTATGAAAAACAGCATCAGTTATATTACATTCCTGCTGGTTGATCACATCGGTTTTCCACAGCAACCGGCCGGTTTGGCTATCGACACCATAATAACATATTGCACTGGCTCCTAATACCTGCCGGTAGCCGTTATAATCAATCATTACCGGCGATGTATAACTCTCTACCCCCGGTATAACGGTATTGGCCCAAATCTGCTCTCCGGTCCTTTTGTCAAGGCACACCTGGTGCCCTCTTTTACCGACAGGTCTTACATAAAGATGATTACCGTCAATCATGACCGATTCAGCATAACCATATTCTGTGGGATTCGCTTCATACAGCTGCGGCAGATCCGCCTGCCAGATTATCCTTCCGGTTTTAGCTTCAAAAGCTGAGAGCAAACCCATCTCTCCCAGGAAATAAATGATCCCGTTATCGTAGGTCGGCGTACTCCTGGGTCCGGTATATGAGCGTGCCCATGGGGCTGAAGTTGTCCACTTATTGCCTGCAGGTTTTTTCCAAACCAGTTTACCGCTGAGATCAAATGTAAAAACATAAGGCTGGTTATTTTCTGTTCCGGCGGTAAAAAGAAGCCCATCGGCGATTGAAACGGAGCTGTAACCCTCACCAAGCCCCTCAATGGTCAAAATAAGCGGAGGCCCGCTCTCGGGCCATGTCTGAGCCAATCCTGTTTCGGCCGATTTGTTCAAGCGGTCGGGCCCATGAAAACACGGCCACTCATATTTCCCCCTGGCTGACGCAGTGAAGACTGAATAAGCAAGTAATACATGAAAAATGGTCGCTGAGATCATGCTGGTCCTGTTCATAGTGATCACATTTTTATAAACCGTTCTTTAAACTTGTTTTGTCCGATAATAATTAGGTTCGTTACTTGCAAAGGACAATATTCTTTAATGAGATTAAAGGAAATGGATTTTATCATTGAATCAAAGTTTTGATTCGACAAAATACCTAAAAAGACAAATCTATCAATTCCAAATAAATATGTATTACTGAGACAGGAATTTATTTAATCATTATTAAAGCCACATATACAGGTGTCTGCGGAATTGATTTTTTTCAGCCAAATTCTTTATTTTTGACTTTGATATTTTATACCTATTCCAGGAGATTAACATAAACAAACTTAATCTAATGAAAAAGATCATCCTGTTTTTTACCTTTTCGGTGCTGACGGTCTATGGGCTCTTTGCCCAGTCGGGACAAGCCTCGAACAACTTCAATGTTGTTGATTCAGTGCGTCCATCGCCCTACAACCTCTACGGCAATCAATTCCCCAGGATTGAAGCCGACAGAAGGGTAACCTTTAAATTCTATGCTCCGAATGCACAGAAAGTACAGGTCTCTATTGTTAACGTTCCATATGACATGACCAAAGAAGAGAATGGAGTATGGACTTACACCAGCGAGCCCCAGGACCTGGGTTATCACAATTACTGGATAGTAGTTGACGGTGCTGTAGTGGTTGATCCGGCCACAAATGGTTTTATCGGATACAGCCACCTGTGTAATGGTTTTGAAATCCCTGATCCTGACGGTGGGTTTTATGCATTGAAAGATGTTCCGCATGGTAATGTGCTTCTTAAGAATTACTATTCAACGGTTGCCAATTCGTGGCGCCAGATCTTTGTATACACTCCGCCCGATTATGAACAGAATATCCAAAAACGCTATCCTGTACTTTACCTTCAGCATGGTGGGGGTGAAGATCAGAGAGTATGGATCGAGATGGGAAGGACCAACCTGATCCTCGACAACCTCATTGCCGAGGGTAAGATCACTCCCTTCATTGTTGTTATGGAGACAAGTGCGGTCACACAACGTAGTATTGTCCCCGGTCCTCCTGCACCCCGTCCGACGATGCCTGGTGCAGCTGGTACTCCCGGTGCTCCTGCCGGTGGTTCCCGCCCGGGTGGAATGTTTGGCATGAGCGGCCCCGGTGGCGGAATCTATGGACAGCTTATGACCACAGACCTGATTCCCTGGGTCGACAAGACATTCCGTACACTTTCCGATCAGAAGAACCGTGCTATGGCAGGCCTCTCCATGGGAGCAATGCAGACAAGAACGGTTACCCTGGCCAACCTTGACAAATTCTCACATATCGGAATGTTCAGCGGCGGAACCATCGCTCCTGCCGACATTACGGACAAGTCGAAAGTCAGGCTCATATTCATGAGCTATGGCAGCCGTGAAAGAGGATCGGAGAGCGTTAAAGCTGCTGCCGACGCCCTTAACGAGGCGGGAATTAAGAGTGTATCCTACGTTTCACCCCTCACCGCGCACGAATTTCAATCATGGAGGCGCAGCTTGAAGGAATTTGCACTTTTGTTGTTTAAAGACTGAAAGCCGCCGAATTCAATGCAGTAACTTACATCTCAGAGGGCACACGTCATGAGTTCCTGACATGGCAAAGAAACCTCTGCCAGATGGCACAACTGTTATTCAAATAAACCGCTCTATAATTTGTTTTAATGAGATACTACACCTTTTTACTAGGCCTTTTTCTTGCAGTCGGGGCAACAAATGCACAAAATACCGGTGAAGGTATTCCTGCATCAACAAATGTTTCCAATGCTGGATATCCCAGGTTACTTCCTGACAACCGTGTTGTCTTTCAGGTTAATGCTCCTGGTGCGGATAACGTTCAGGTAGATCTGGGCAAAAAATATGACCTTGTAAAAAATGAGGCGGGAGTATGGAAGGTCATCACTGATCCGCAGGTGCCCGGATTCCATTATTATTCTCTTATCATTGACGGTGTCGTAGTTGCAGATCCTGCAAGTGAATCATTTTATGGCATGGGCAGGATGGCAAGCGGGATCGAGATTCCAGAAGAGGGTTTGGATATTTATGAGACAAAAGATGTTCCTCACGGGGACATCAGGAACAGGACCTATTTCTCGAAGACCACAGGAACCTGGAGAAGACTTAATATATATGTTCCGCCAGGGTATGATAAGTCAGAGAAAAGCCGGTATCCGGTTCTTTATATCCAGCACGGCGGCGGTGAAGATGAAAGAGGGTGGGTTGTCCAGGGGAAAACGGATATTATCCTTGATAACCTAATTGCCGGAGGAAAAGCAAAACCAATGCTTGTAGTAATTTCCAACGGAAATGTGTCAAGGCCGGGAATGAGGGCAGGAGGTTATAATGATGAGGCCATGGCTGTTTTCAGGGAAGAGCTTTTCGATAACATTATTCCGTTCATCGAAAGCAACTACAGGGTAAAAACCGGCGCCGCAAACAGGGCTATTGCAGGATTATCAATGGGTGGAGGACAGGCGTTTTATACAGGTCTTCGCAATACCGGTATGTTTGCCAATGTCGGGGTGTTCAGCACAGGTCTCTTCGGCGGAATTGCCAGGCAACCAGGTACGGAATTTGATCCGGAAACAGTAATCCCGGGCATACTGACAAATCCGGAATCATTCAACAATAAACTTAAGGTGTTCTATATCTCTGTCGGGGAACAGGATCCAAGAATTGAACCGACCAGGAAACTGGTGCAGAGATTCAGGGATAAAGGACTGAATGTTGAATTCGCATCATTCCCGGGAGGCCACGAATGGCAGGTTTGGAGGAAATCCCTCAACGATTTTGCACAAAAACTGTTTAAATGAGATGGACTGTCATTGGGTTTATGTATGTCTGTATTGATAATTACAGGATGCACGGGCCCGGACTTAAAGATTACGGGAATTGATTTTACTGGTGAAAAGGATCCTTCTCTTATCAGGGGTTTCAATTACACTCCGGCTAACGTTGCTTCTCCAAGCCACCATGTTGATTGCTGAATCAATTACGACTCAGCAACCATTTTAATTTGATATAGACCTGGCCAAAGCCTCAACCAGAACCAGGTTCGTGTTTTTGTATCTAATATTGTATATACCGATAAAAGAGATTATGAACCATTCCTTTTAATACAAAACAAAATTAATCAAAATGAAACCATTTTCAATAATCTGCGCCATCATGCTGACGGCATCATTTTCCATAACGGCACAGGAACAAATTGACCTTTACCAGGGGAATATCCCGAATTCAAAAAAATCAGGTATTACAGAAACTTCCGGTGGCTTTATCAGAGGTGTTACCATCCCGAAACTTGAAATCTATCTTCCTGAAAAAGAAAAAGCCAATGGCTGTGCGATTATTGTAATCCCTGGTGGTGGTTACAGCGGTTTGACTTACCTGTTCGAAGGAGTAAGACCAGCCAGGGAGCTGGCAAATAACGGGATTGCTGCATTTGTGCTGAAATACAGGCTTCCTCATGATTCAACCATGATCGATAAAAAAATTGGCCCTTTGCAGGATGCACAACAGGCTCTGAAACTAATTCGTGAAAATGCTTCAAAATGGGGGATCGATCCTGCCCGTATCGGACTAATGGGGTCATCTGCAGGAGGACATCTTGCATCCATTGTTGCAACACGCTTTGAAGAAGCCCTTATTGATAACAAGGAAGGCACAAGCCTCAGACCTGACTTCATGATCCTGATCTACCCTGTTACAAGCATGCAGGACAATCTAACTCATATGGATTCCAGGAAAGCCCTCCTGGGTGATAATCCTTCCAAAGACCTTATTGATAAATTCTCAAGTGAATTACAGGTAACTGAAAAGACACCTCCTGCATACATATCCCATTCAGGTGATGACAGGCTTGTTGATGTTGACAACAGTATTGTTTTCTATGAAAGCATGAGGCATAAGAAGGCTCCGGCAGAAATGCACCTTTATCCCAGGGGAGGCCATGGTTTTTATTTTGGAAGACCGACAGATGAATGGATGTCTCCCTTGTTGCTCTGGTTGAAAAACTCCAAGTTCATCTCAAAATAAAAAAAGATAAGAAAGTTCAAGGCTAACATAATTATGCTTATAAAATCAGTTCTTCGACCGCTTCTTGTCGGTGCAGCAATTCTAACGAGCGTACCGGCATACAGCCAGCCTTCCGGAGGCTTTGGCAGATCTCCCCAGGTCAATCCGGACAATACCGTGGTCTTTCGATTCAGAGCCCCGAATGCGCAGGATGTCAGGCTCAGTGTGCAATCTGAAAAAGCGCCTGTCCGGATGGAAAAGGACGCCAGAGGCTCCTGGAGCGCAACGATTGGTCCTGTCAAACCAGACATCTATCCGTATAGTTTTATTGTTGATGGTGTCCAGGTTATGGATCCGGGTAACAGGTACTATTTTCCGAATGAACGATTCAAAGGCAGTCTTCTTGATGTACGCGGCGATTCTTCCCTGATACATTCAATGAGAGATGTTCCGCACGGAACAGTAACCTATGAATTCTACCCGTCGGCTGAAGGAACAACCGGAACAGTGCTTGTATACACCCCGCCTGAATACGATAAAAGCCCTAAGCAGAAGTACCCGGTGTTTTATCTGATAGGCGGAACAACGGATACCGAAGAGACATGGTTTAAAGTAGGGAAGGCTGATCTTATTCTGGATAACCTTATCGCCGAAGGAAAAGCAAAGCCCATGATCATTGTAATGCCTTATGGCAATATTGAAGCCAGGGTTGCTGAACAAAAGGGAGGGCTTAAACCTGCTGATCCCGCAGACAGGGAAAGCGAAGAGGCTCTTGCGAGGTCAAAGACCTTCGAAAGGGACCTGGTTGATAATCTGATTCCATATATCGAAAAGAATTACAGGGTTATTGCCAACAGTAAAAACCGGGCCATAGGCGGCTTCTCACGCGGCGGAGGGCAGACTCTCCGAACCGGTTTCGGAAATTTGGATAAGTTTGCCTGGATATGCTGCTACAGCGCATACCTGTCAAACACAGAACTGGAACGTGATTTCAAAGGGGTTGTTGAAAACCCGAAGCGTACCAATAAGAAACTAAAATTATTATGGGTCAGCGTGGGTGATGAGGACTTCCTTTATAGACAGACAACCGGGTTCATTGATTATCTCAAGGAAAAGAAGATCAATCATAAGACTCTCATATCAACAGGTGGTCATACCTGGATGAATACCAAACTATACCTTGCAAGCACAGCGCCTTTGCTTTTTAAATAAAAATCTGATCTTATATTATTACAGATGAGAAAGATACTGTTAACATTAATAATACTTGTCTCTTCCGTCGCCTTCCTGTCCGCTCAGAGACCTTCCGTCATATCGCCCGAAGTACATCCCGACAATAGCGTTACCTTCAGGTTTTATGCCAGGAACGCCAAAAGTGTTTCCCTTGACACTGAAATACTGCCGGCACCCGTTAAAATGACCAAAGATGATTCAGGAGTATGGAGTATTACAATTCCTCCTGCAAAACCCGATATCTATCCTTACAGTTTCTGGGTCGACAGCATGGAGGTTAATGATCCCAACAACACCTATCTTTTTCCCAACGAAGGCTTCAAACACAGTCTTGTTGATATCAAAGGAGATAAGCCTCTTGTGCATTCCCTCCAGAACGTTCCTCACGGAAAAGTAAGTTACCGCACCTATACTACAGCCCAGGGGATAGCAGGCACGCTGGTAATCTATACTCCTCCGGGGTTTGATGCCAAGGGTACAACTAGGTACCCTGTGCTTTACCTTATTCACGGAGGATCAGATACTGAAGAGACCTGGACAAAAGTTGGAAAAGCCAATCTTATTGCCGATAACCTGATAGCCCAGGGAAAGGTTAAACCAATGATCATTGTAATGCCGTATGCCAACACAGGGCTGATGATGCAAAAAGTATTCGGAAACGATATGATTAATAACATTATACCGTTTATTGAAGCTAATTACCCGGTACTTACTGATAGAAACAACAGGGCTATGGCAGGCTTTTCAGTCGGTGGCGGCGCTACCCTGAATATAGGTCTGATGAACCTTGACAAGTTTGCATATGTCTGTGCTTATGCACCTTATACCCAAACCCCGGAATTCAATGCTAATTTCGGGAAATGGGATCCCGATGTGGAGAATTATAACAAACAGCTTAAACTTTTCACTATTTATACTGGTGAAAGTGATCAATACAGGCAGATCATTGATCGTACCATAGCAATTTACGAGGACAAAAAATTCAATCTCGAGACTATGTTCGTACCAGGTGGACATACCTGGATGAATTGCAGGCTCTTCCTGGCAACTACCCTGCCTCAGTTATTCAAATAAGTGAGTTTATAAGGATCAACCAAGTAATTACCATGGACCCACAAACCAGTTACGCCGATGCTGAACAGATGCGCCGGCTACTCATTGATCAGCTGTCCAGCCAGATTAAAACGATCGACGGACATACCGGTATTCCTTTTTTCATGTCAACACAGGATACTGCTCTTCATCAATGGAACTGGACAATGACAGCGATGGGATTTATCGGAAAGAACTTTGAGGGAGCGGATTTATTATTGAGGGAGGCAGGACGCGACAAGACAGAACGCGGCCAAAAGATGCATAAGCAGGGTTCTGAGATTATCATGTCCATGATAAAGGCTCTGAATACTATACCCCTTCAGACAACCGGGTACGACCTTGTAACAGGGAAACCATGGGATCATGAATGGCTTACTCCGTGGTTAAGAAATTCCACCGAAGACATGCGAACCCCGGCACAGGCCTATTAGCGCCAACGTGATCAGGGCCGGGATAATCCTGCATGAAAGAATCACTTATGGTTTGAATCCGGCACCGGGGATATTAACCAGAAACGGAGCAGAAAAAACTACTCCGGTTGATGAACAATCACGGTCATCCCGGGGGATACTCCGGGGAAGAAAAAGGAATGCTGTACAGTGTCAGGCGGTCGCCGGGGTGGGCTTCAGCTTTACGAACAGGGCATAGGCTATACCAGCCACAAGCAGCGCCAATCCGAGGATCAGCAACAGCGGAGACCTGCCTGCCGAAGGTTTCAGCTCGTAGGTGAAGGTGGCGGCGCCGAACTCATCGGTATCCTCTTTGATGTTGGCTGCTTTCTTCGGAAAACGGATGGTGTTGTTCTGCTGGATGAGCTGTCCTCCATCGTTCATGGAGGTGGTCACCAGGTAGGATTGATCATCCAATTTGGAAAAACCGGGATTTTTTATGCCTACCTCGGCCAACCATTTGTTATTGCCCTGGTAGCGTGCCACCCCCTTGGCCTTAAAGGTGACCTTGAAGGTTCTTTCCATTTTATCGTCCTCGTAATCGAAATCGTAGAGGTAGAATTGATTCATGGAGCGGGAGAGGTCCCGTTTAAATATGGAAATGTTCTTACCTCCATAGGTGTTTTCCCAGTATTGCCATTGCGTGGCTGTCAGTTTGGCGCTTACCTGGATCATGGCGTTGCCCAGTGAATCGATCCTGAAGTCTATGTTTTGCTTCAGGCTTTCGTTGCCCTGTCCACGGACGCAGGTCAATATGAACAGGAGCAGGAGGGTTACCGTATATCTCTTCATATGTTAAAATATTTCGTTGTTAATTGTCAATCCGGAATGCCGATGAAGTAACCCGGGGGTTGGTCCTACCGGTTGTCCTTCATCATGGCTGCCAGGTCAGCGGATGGTTGAAACAATCTGGTTGATGGTTCCCTGCATCTGGCCATAATAACCGGCAGGGGCGCCGACGGTGACCCCCACCACATTTCCGCCGGAGGGTTTGAAATAGCCCACCCACCGGAAGAGGTTTCCCGCGGAGGAGGTCTGTCCGGAATAGCGGACGAAGTTGCCCGATGAACCGTTGTTCTGGTACTGGATGTTCGCCCCGAAGTTGTAATAGGCCTGGACCAGGTAGTTCATGGCCTGGTCGGGGTTAGAGGTGCCGGTGACGCGATAGACACTGATGCTGGAACTTCCATCGGAAGCTTCGAGTTGGCTCACCAGGGCGGGGAATCCCGGCGCCGGATTGTCCATCCGCATGAAATGGGAGGGGTACCGGAAGCTTACGATGCCGCCATAGGAAAGCATGTCGCCTGCATCTCCGCCATCGTAATTGCCTCCTCCCCCCTGGTTGGAGTGGGCCATTTCGTTGCGGGCATAATTGGTTGTTCGGGGAACTCCGGGGGCGATTTTTTTAGCCCCGTCACCTCCCCAGGAGGCCACAATCTGATCGACTTTCTGCCGGAGAAAAGAATCATCCTTCAGCTCCATGGGATTCACACCGGTGCTGTTCAACTCATGGACGTCGAGGTACATGAACCGGGAATCCCCCTCCTGCAATTTTTGTATAAACTCCTTCAGCTCTTCCATTCCTTTTTCTAATGCCTTTTCTGCCGTCATGATGTTGCCCAGGCCTTCTCCTCCGATTCCCGTGGCTTCGATGGCATAGTAAGAATTATTGACCTTGATGCCAGGATAGGCATGTCCGGGAATGAAAAAAATCATCGGTTCGAGCCCCGCACAGGAAAGCACGCTGGCATAGAGGGTGGATAGCTCGATGCAAAGTCCCGTATTGCCCGTCACCACTTCCCGGGGCAACCGGATGTGCTGGATCAGGGAACTCACATCCCCAACGTTCAGCGGGATCCCCTTGGTGCCGCTGTAGACCATTCCCGCCTGACGCGTCGACTCGTATACGGCCATCAGAAAGCGGAGCGCCTCCTCAGTCGTCTTAACCACCGCTGCAGCTTCTCCCTTCAGCACCTTTTGCTGGATCTGCTGGGTGTAGTATTTAATGATGGGATCCTCCGGCGTAATAAAACAGGGCACCAGGGCAATGTTTTCGAACATGTCTGGATAGGTGAGAATCTCGTTGGCCGGCATGCTGCTGTATACGATGTCGTTGCGCCCTCGCATCTCAAACCCGAAACTCTTGTCAAACACATCGCTCCCCTTGCCGGTTTCATATTCGATGCGGATGTTGCCCTTTTCTTTCGAGGTGCTCGTCTTCTCCACTATGGAGGGGTCGAAACGGGGATAAACCGTCAGTACGGCACTCTGCCCCGGCACCAGGCACCGGATCTTGTCGATCTCGGTCCAGTTGATGTACCCCGGAACTTCGTACGATACCTTCAGGTTCTTAAGCTCCCCTCCCCCTTCGTTGGTAAGAATCAATTTGCACAGGTAAAACCGGCCTTCGAGCGCCTCTTCGTTGGCATAGACCTTATAGGCTGCCGGCATGATGTAACTGGTTGGCTGGATTTGCACGTCGAGATTGCCGCTTCCTCCCCCTGCCACAAGGAAATGTAGCAAAACAAAGATAATCCCGGCAATCGAAAGCACTAGCGGTAGCAAATACTTCTTCATGCTGATTGATTTAGTAAGTGAATTGTTTGTATGCTAAACAAATTTAGTGAAGTTCGCTTTAATTATTGTAAAAAATCGGATGAAAATTTCAGATTTCTTTTCCTTACTCAACTCGCTAGTTTTCAACCATCAGACATGCTTTTGCATTTACATACCCCTTGCCATCTGACACCGGAAGTAATCCTTTGAGGCTCTTTATTGCAGAATAGCTGATTCTGACGGTTGACTTCTTCGTAAAGGGTATGACTAGGATTTTATTATCTTGCCGCTAATTAAAACTAACCATATGAAACCCAGGATTATTTTCAGTTTTTTGCCTGCATGGTTATTTTTTCTTATGATGGCTTCCTGTTCAAATCCCTGTAGTTCCGATAACGGTCAGAGTCCGGAGGTCAGTAAGGCAGCCCGCTACTGCAACCCGCTGCCAATGGCAATCGGGCCGGGGGGCAATGCTTCAGGTGATGTTACGGTCATTAAGGAGGACGGCAAATACTACATGTTCTGCACTGGAGGAGGAGCCTGGATATCGGAAGACATGCTTAACTGGACCTTTCAGCGGGTGGAGAGGGTTCCCGTAGCTCCGGATGTTGTTAAATACAACGGCAGCTTTTACATGTGCGGGAATGACGGCCCCCTGTTTAAAGCCGACAATCCCCTTGGTCCCTATGAGAGCATCGGGGAATGGAAGAACACCCCTGATGTTGCAGGAGGCTGGAACGGAGCCTTCGACATGGAGATCTTCATCGACGACGATAACACTCCGTATCTTTTTTATGCCGGCCGCGGTGTCAGCGGTATATTTGCAGTGCAACTCGATCCTGAAGACCTTACCAGATTCGCAGGGCCCGTGAAGCACCTCTTTGCCTTCAACAGCGATCATGTCTGGGAACGTTACGGCGAAATGAATGAGTATACTGATGTCTCGTGGGTCGAAGGACCATGGGTGCATAAACACAAGGACACATATTACCTGCAGTATTCTGCTTCAGGCACACAATGAAAAACCTATGCCAGTGGCTATTATACATCAAAATCGGTGATGGGGCCTTATACCTATGCCCCCAATAACCCTCTGCTGCGGAAGACCGACGGGTTTGTAACCGGTCCTGCCCACGGATGCATTGTCGAGGGTCCCGACGGGCATCTCTGGCAGTTCTATACCATAGTGCTGTCGAATCCTCCCGGAGGAAGGCGGATAGGGATGGACCGTGTTATTATTGACAGAAAAGGGAACCTATCGGTTGCGGTAACCGAAACACCCCAGTGGGCTCCGGGGGTTATCTCCGACCCGAAAAGGGGCAACAGCGGATCTCTCCCTGTTACCATAAACAAGATAAATACAATGAACGCTCTTTCAAGCTTCTCATCCCAGCAACCGGGAAGAATTGCCGCTTATGCTGCAGATAACCTGAGCGGAACATGGTGGGAACCTGAACCGGCTGACACGCTCCCGACCCTTACTATAGAACTTTCCCCTGCAACCCGGTTCGATGTAGTTCAGCTTTTCACTATTGATGGCCTCAGGCTAATGTTTACGGGCGGGCGGCGGTCCTTCGGCAGACAACCTGCAGCGCAGGTCACAGCACCTGTGCCCGGAAACAAACCTGTTACCGATGCTTTTCAGTACAGGATAGAGGTATCTATGGACGGCCAGAGCTTCACCACAGTGCTCGATCAGACTGATAACAAGATACAGCGAAATACTATTTTCGAGGAGATAACCCCGGTGGAATGCCGCTTTGTAAGGCTGTCGCTCACAAACTGGCCGCGGACCAACCCGCTCGGAATTATTGAGTTCACCATTTTTGGCAAAGCATCAGGATCATTACCTGCTGCCCAGCCTATCCCGGTGACAAACTGATAAATTAACAACTATTTCAATATCTCTTCATCCCAGAGAAAATCACCCACTGCCATTAAACTTAGCTATCTGAAATTCTCAGGGATCCCGTTAGAAATACCTTTTTTAGTCAGCTAAGTCCTTCAATATTTCCATCAATCAGGTCAATGCGTTTAGCCTGGGGATCGGAAGGAAGCCCGGGCATGCGCATGATCTTTCCGGCCAGGGCCACAATGAATTCCGCACCCTGGTTAATGACAAGGTCATTGACTTCAAGTGTAAAGTCCTTTGGCACACCAAAAGCCTTGGGATCAGCAGATAAGGAATATTGGGTTTTGGCAATACACACAGGCATCTTTTCCAGTCCGGTGCCGGATATTCTCTTCAGTTTTGTCAATGCCTTATCTCCGAATACGACATTTTTTGCACCATAAATATGTTGCGCGAGCTTTTCCGTTTTCTGTTCAATGCTGTCATTGTCATCATAGGTAAAACGCAATGCCGGAGAGGGATCATTTTCTGCAGCTTCCACCACGCACCTGGCCAGATCGGCAGCCCCTTCGCCCCCTTTTACGAACGCTTCATTGACTGAAAAACGTACACCGGCATCATTGCAAAACTGTCTGACAATATCAATTTCCCGGGAAGTGTCGGACAAATACTTATTAAATGAAATCACTATCGTTTGTCCGAAAGAAGAGATTATTTCGATGTGTTTCTTCAGATTTTCCAGTCCTTTCTGCAGGCCTTCGGGATTTTCCTGCATAATATTTTTATACGGAACACCGCCGTGCATTTTCAGTGCCTGTGCTGCTGCAACAATTACAGTGACTTTGGGTTGTAATCCGTTCTTCCTGCATTTGATATTGAAAAACTTTTCAGCTCCGAGGTCAGATCCGAATCCCGCTTCAGTAACGGTATAATCGCTGTAAGTCATTGCCATTTGAGTGGCCAGCACTGAATTACAGCCGTGTGCGATATTGCCAAACGGGCCGCCATGCACAAATGCAGGTGTATTTTCCGTGGTTTGCACAAGGTTGGGATTGAGTGCATCCTTCAGCAGTACCGTAATAGCTCCTGCAATGCCCAGATCTTTAACAGTTATCGGTTCATTGTCGTACGAATAGGCCAAAAGGATATTTTCGATCCTGCGTCGTAAGTCGTTCACATCCCGTGACAGGCAAAGGATAGCCATTAATTCCGATGCCGGTGTTATGTCAAAGCCTGATTCGGCAGGAATACCGTTCTCAAAACCATTCAATCCTGTTATGATAAACCGCAAATTTCTGTCGTTGACATCCAAAACCCGTTTCCAGAGAACTTCCTTAACAACCTTGTTACCGGTTCGGTTCCTGTATATATAATTGTCCAACAACGCTGAAATCATATTATGGGCAGAGGTGATGGCATGAAAGTCCCCTGTAAAATGCAGGTTGATCTTTTCCATCGGAAGTACCTGGGAAAAACCTCCTCCTGCAGCACCGCCCTTCATTCCGAAACATGGTCCCAGCGATGGTTCACGAATGGCAACAATAGCTTTCTTGCCGATTTTGTTCAATCCCAATGTCAGCCCGATGGAGGTAACCGTCTTGCCTATTCCTGCTTTTGTAGGTGTAATGGCAGTTACCAGGATGAGGTTGCTTTTTGCGGCTTTTTCTATATCTATCAGACTGATGGGCGTTTTAGCCATATACCGTCCGTAATTTTCTACCGTTTCAGGCTGAATCCCAATGCTTTCTGCAATGTCTGCCACCTTGAGCAGCGTTGTTTCCCTTGCTATCTGAATATCTGATTTCATAATACTTAATGATTAATTCAAACAAGTTTTGTTGATGCACCCCAAATAATCACATTAATATTTTGCCACCATCTATAGGTTTTTGAATTGATAGCATATATGGTATCTTTCTCCAGCTTTATCAGGATTTTTTTGATATTCCTTATCATCATTGATCTTAATCTGTGCAATGAAATAACAACTCATAATCAGAGGATAGCAAATTTGCACGCTGTCGGTAGCAATTAAAGCCAACGGCGGTAAGTATAGTTGCCGGTTTCGGATAATTCAATTTTCCTTGTATCATTTATAATTGCTGATTATTGAGCTAATATAAAGATAAATTACTTAAGGACAATCCGGGAAATATTGAAATTTGTATATTAATTGAAAAGTATACCACTTGATGAGTTGGAAATGCTTGAACGGGAGCTGTTATCCAGGGTGAAATTTGTTGTTATCGGCAAGAAAGTTGAAGGTATGATTTTTTATAGATTTTCACCCAGGATTTTTTCTCTGAGGTTCTGAATGGCAAAATCCGTCCTGTTCGTCATTCAGTAAATCTTAATAACAGGGTTAGGGCAGCAAGAGCCTTCAAATTCATGTTTTATAACATAAACATAAACAAACCACTTAGTCAATACTATACTAAATTTATAATGGTAAAGCTAACACACACAATATGTGCAAAACCTTAATAATGAATGTTTAAACCTTTTAAATCAAAAAATAATGAAAAGATTTTGTTTCCCTGTCAAAATGGTTGCATTGCTGCTCGCTGGGTCTGTGGTTTTAGCAAGTTGCTCTAGCACAACAACAATCCAATCCTCCCCTACTGGAGCAAAGCTTTATTTAAATGGAGAACCGGTTGGTAAAACGCCTTACACACACACGGATACAAAAATTGTAGGCTCATCAACCTCTGTTAAATTGGAAAAAGAAGGATATGAACCTCTAACTGCTTCATTTTCCCGGAATGAAGAAGTTGATGTGGGCGCCATTATTGGTGGAATGTTCGTTTTGTTTCCTTTTTTATGGACTATGAAGTACAAACCTACACATACCTATGAATTAACACCTCTGGTCGGGACACAACAAGAACCTGCGGTAATAACTCCCAAAACAAACTCGCCTTTAATTTCAAAAGCTGTACAACTCAGGGAATTAAAAGGATTATTGGATGATAACGTTATTACTCATGCAGAATACGAAGCAGAGAAAAAGAAGATTCTTGAAGAGGATTAATAACATAAGTATATGGATCAAGGCCATTGAGCAGTAATTTATAATAATAAAATCATAAGAATTCAAGTATTTTAATCATCCTGGTTTCATTTAGCCTTCAGTTATTTGCTCAGGGAAACTTGTATGATTTACGTGGCAATTGGAATCACGATGGCAATGGCCATAAAACAAAGCTCATTGTAAAAGAACAGCAAGGCAACAAATCCTCAGGTACAATGCATGGAAACCCATTGATTAACGGTGTTATCAGTGGAAATAAAGTGACTTTTACGCGTGATATCCCCCAGCGACAGGATTATACTGGCACCATTACGGTTGATTCAGATGGAAATGTACTCATGAGCGGAACTTTTACTCCAGTGGGAAGCAACTCCATATATAAATGGAACTCGGAAAAATTAAATAAGTGGGGTGTGTAAGCTGAACTCTGTCCGATATCCTTCAAGGGTGTTGGTTGTATAAATCATTCTACGAATTTGATAGTGTTACAATTCGTGTGTCTCGCGATCATGGTTTCCCTTCAAAATCCCCCACTAGCTTAAGCAAAGCTGCTGCATGAAAAAAGGAGCTACAACTCTGTTAATTGTAACTCCTTGATATTCTTTCTTTTGTAGAGTGGGCCCAGCTGGGCTTGAACCAGCGACCCCCTGATTATGAGTCAGATGCTCTAACCTACTGAGCTATGGGCCCCAACGGAGCGCAAATTTAGGAAAATCCGGCGTATTGTCGCCTAAGATTCCAAAAAAAAAGTTTAGCCGTTAAACTCCGTGGCCAATGACCATCTATTGCTCCAAATCACTTATATTTGCTTTTAAAGCTGAAAATCTGAATTAAATATTTATTGTTTGAATGTTACAAAACCTGTGTACTGCTAAAATCTGACCTATGAAAACTAAAAACAACGCCACCCTGGTTACCATGCTTTTTGCCCTGGCGACCATACTGATGATCACCTCCTGTACCTCCAACTGGCCACAATTCAGAGGACCCGATGCCAATAACGTCGCCACTTCCGTCAATCTTCCCGAAAAATGGGCCAACGACACCAACGTGGTCTGGACGTATGAAATCACCGGACTGGGAAACTCCTCGCCCATCGTATGGGGCGACAAGGTCTTCTTCACTGCCGCATACTCGGCTACGGACAAGGAACCCCGAGAAATGGGAGCTCCTCCGGCCAGTCCGGCTCTTCCGCAGGGACAGCAAGCTCCACCTCAGGGACAGGCAACACCTGGCCAACCGACCCCCCCGCCAGCCCCAAGTCAAGCACAACCTCAAACGGCAGCCGGCAGTGTTTCGCCCCAAACGGTGTCAACACCCCCGCCTCCTCCCCCTGCAGCCGGCCAGGCCCCGGGTAACCGTCCTCCGGAAGACCTCAGCTACCTCGAAGAGACCTATACCTGGGAAGTGACCTGCCTCGACCTGAAGTCCGGCAGGGAACTGTGGAGAAAGATCGCATTCCAGGGCAAACCCCGGATAAAAAAACATGCCATCAACACTTATGCCAATGAAACTCCCGTCACCGACGGCAACAGAGTGTACGTTTACTTCGGGATGACCGGACTTGTCAGCTTCGACTTCAACGGTAATAAAATCTGGGAAAAAGATCTGGGAGCCTTCGAAACCCAAAACGGATGGGGAACCGGTTCCTCCCCCGTTCTCCATAAAGATAAACTGTTCGTCAAGGTAGATAATGACACTGCTTCCTTCCTGGTCGCCCTTGATGCAGCCTCCGGAAATGAAGTCTGGAAGGTAATGCGCGATGAAAAAACGACTTATTCCACCCCTATCATCTGGAAAAACAGCATCCGCACCGAATTGGTAACCACTGGTAAAACAGCCCGCTCCTATGATCCGGAAACCGGAGAACTTCTCTGGGAACTCCGGCTTGAAGGGGAAAGCAGCATTCCTTCACCGGTCGCCGATAAAGAGTTTATTTACCTGGGCAACACCTCCGGCCGTGAAAAGCCGGGATACTTCTTCGCCGTAAAAGCCGGCGGAGAAGGTGATATTACCCCTGCAGAGGGGGAAACCACCAGCAGCCATGTGGTGTGGAAAGTCGAAAATCCCGGACTTGGCAATCCTTCCCCCCTCCTCTATGAAGGGAGAATTTACCTGGTCAACAGCCGTGGAGGCGAGGTGAACTGCCTGAGTGCCGCCACCGGAGAAAACATCTTCAAGCAAAAGGCGGAACAAACCGGCGCTTGCTGGGCAACCCCCTGGGTCGGCAACGGAAAAATCTTCTTTTATGATGAAAGAGGGAATACCCACATCCTTAAAGCCGGAGATGTCTTCGAAGAAGTGGGCAGGAACAAGCTTGATGATAAATTCTGGGCATCTCCCGCCATTACTAAAGAATCTTACATTTTCAGGGGAGCCAGGAAGATTTTCTGCGTGAAAAAGACGGGGAGTTCCAATTAATAATGCCCGGGGTAATTAATGCGCACCCCTCCTGCTATTTCCGCAGAAAATCCAACAATCATCCCGTGAATCTGAATGGTTCCTTAACTTTTCAGGCTATTAGGCTCCGGAAATTCCTGATTTTCTGATTTCCTTTTACTTTTGTGACTTAATATAACAGAAAGTCAATACAGGCGAGATGGAAATTCAGAGCAAATACAATCCTGCGGAAGTAGAAGCGAAGTGGTACCGGTACTGGATGGATCAGAAATTGTTCAGGTCGGTTCCCGATGAGAGGGAACCCTACACCATCGTGATCCCTCCGCCCAATGTGACGGGTGTGCTTCATATGGGTCATATGCTCAACAATACCATCCAGGATATCCTAATCCGCCGGGCCCGTATGACGGGCAAAAATGCCTGCTGGGTGCCGGGGACCGACCATGCCTCCATTGCCACCGAAGCCAAAGTGGTCAACAAACTGCGCGAACAGGGCATTGATAAAAGGGATATCGGCCGTGAAGTATTCCTGGAGCATGCCTGGAACTGGACTCACAAGCACGGGGGGATCATCCTCGAACAGCTAAAAAAGCTGGGTGCTTCCTGCGACTGGGACCGCACCTGCTTCACCATGGATGACGCCCGCAGCGAGTCGGTGATCCGCGTTTTTGTCGACCTGTTTAACAAAGGAGATATTTACAGGGGCGTCCGCATGGTGAACTGGGACCCGAAGGCTAAAACCGCCTTGTCGGATGAGGAGGTAATATACAAGGAGGTTCAGTCAAAACTCTACTACCTACGCTATCTCGTCGAAGGAACTACCGACCAGTATGTGACCATCGCCACCACCCGTCCCGAAACCATCCTGGGAGATACCGCCGTTTGCGTGAATCCCGCCGACGAACGGTTCCGCACCCTGGTGGGGAAAAAGGTGCTCGTTCCCCTGATCAACAGGCCAGTCCCCGTTATCGAGGATGAATATGTCGATATGGAATTCGGTACCGGATGCCTCAAAATCACCCCGGCACACGACCCCAACGACTACCTTATCGGAATGACCCACAACCTCGAATCGGTAGACATTTTCAATGATGACGGAACCCTCAGCGAAAAAGCCTTGCTTTTCATCGGCGAAGATCGTTTTGACGTGCGCGAAAAGATCGTCCCTGAACTTGAAAAAGCCGGAAACCTGGTTAAAATAGAAGATTACACCAACAAGATAGGCTTCTCGGAACGTACCGACGTGATCATAGAACCCAAACTTTCGGCCCAGTGGTTCCTGAAAATGGAAGAATTGGTGAAACCCGCCCTCGATCATGTCATGGACGATACCATCCGGTTCCATCCTGCCAAATTCAAAAATATATACAGGCACTGGATGGACAATGTCAAGGACTGGTGCATCAGCCGCCAGCTGTGGTGGGGCCACCGGATTCCCGTCTATTACCTGGCCGATGGCAGCTTCGTGGTGGCATCCACTGCGGAAGAAGCCCTCACACTTGCCCGCGAAAAAGCAGGAAATCCCTCCCTTTCCCCGGCCGATCTGCAACAGGATGAGGATGTCCTGGACACCTGGTTCAGCAGCTGGTTATGGCCCATTTCCGTATTCGACGGAATCAACCATCCCGAGAATGAAGAGATCCAGTATTACTACCCTTCCAGCGACCTGATCACTGCCCCCGACATCATCTTCTTCTGGGTGGCCCGCATGATCATCGCCGGTTATGAATACCGGAACGACTATCCTTTTAAAAATGTCTATTACACCGGAATGGTGCGGGACAAACTGGGGCGTAAAATGTCAAAATCACTGGGTAATTCCCCCGAACCACTGAACCTGATCGACCGTTTTGGCGCCGACGGGGTACGCGTGGGAATGCTCCTCTGCTCACCCGCCGGAGGTGACCTGCTCTTCGACGAGAGCCTGCCCCAGCAGGGAGCCAATTTCGCCACCAAAATCTGGAACGCCTTCCGGCTGGTGAAAAACTGGCCGGTGTCTGACGACATTCCCCAACCGGAACACTCCCGCCTCGCCCTCGAATGGTTTCACCACAAACTCAACGAAGCCAACACCACCCTCGACGACCACTTCAGAAAATTCCGCATCTCCGACGCTCTGATGCTGGTATACACCACCTTCCGCGATGAATTTTCGGGATGGCTCCTCGAAATCGTTAAACCCGCATACCAAAAGCCCATCGATTCCCAGACCTTCAGCGACGTTACCAGCCTCTTCGACAAACTCCTCCGCATGATACATCCATTCATGCCTTTCATCACCGAAGAAATTTGGCAACTTCTGTCACCGCGAAAAACGGGAGCCAGCATCATGGTAGCTGAAATGCCGCTTCCGGAAACCTTTAACACCGCCATTCTCGATTCCTTCGAAAACATGAAGGAAGCGGTCTCCGGAATCCGGAAAACCAGACTCGACAACAACATCGCCCAGAAAGAACCCCTTGAGCTCTTTGTCCAACCCGGCGATAAAGGGTATGAACCCCGCCTGGAATCCATCGTAAAGAAACTGGGAAACCTGGATCAGGTCGAAACCGTCACCGGCGAGGTGAAGGGAGCCTTCTCCTTCCGGGTGAAATCGAGCAGCTTCTATATCGCCATGGAAGAACATGCCGATCCTTCCGAAGAACTGAAAAAACTGGAGGAGGAACTCACCTACGCCCGGGGATTCCTTTCTTCGGTGATGAAAAAGCTGGAAAACGAAAGGTTTGTTGCCAGCGCTCCCGAGGCAGTCGTGGAAAAAGAACGGGCCAAACAGGCCGACACGGAGGCGAAAATCAAAATTCTCGAAGAACGGATTGCCGTTCTGAAAGGTTAATTTTATTTAACCTTTCGGCGCGAAAATTGCTAATCCATAAATTTGTACGATTTTCGCAGACAATGACGAGGTTGTTGAAAATTTTCCTGGTATATGTCCTGTTGTCCCCGATGCAGGGGATCTATGCACAGGATAGCGGCATCGACGAGGATCCCATCCTGATCAGGCTGAAAGGACGCCTTATCAGCAGGGGCGACAGCATGCCCATTCCCTATGCCAATATCGTATACCCCAGGAACAGGACGGGCACCAGTTCCAATGCCGGAGGATACTTTTCCATTGAAATGCTGAACATCGACTCACTTTCGGTAACTGCCATGGGTTTCAAATCCCGGAGCATCAGGATCCCGCACAACTTTTCCGAAACAAATGTCCTGACCATTTACATGCAGCCTGTAGTCTATCCCATCAGGGAGGTGCAGGTGACCGGTGACAAAAACAGACCCAACATGGAAGGGATCCCCGTTGGGAAAAGCACCAACATTCCCCAGGAACTGCGGGGCGATGCCTTTAATGAAAAACCTCCCGTCCTGGCAGCATTTTTCAATCCCCTCTCTTACTGGCAATATTACCTGAGCCATAAAGAAAAAGAGAAAAGAAGGGTTCGCGAAGCGGTGGCCCTGCAAAAAAACTGGGAGATGCATTCACGCAATTACAACAAAGAGATGGTGAAAATGCTCACCGGACTCAACGATGAAGAGGCCGACGATTTCATGGTCTGGTTCAATTCCCAGAACATCCTTCCGTATACCTCCACCGAATATGAAGTCAGGGCTTCCATCCGGGAATATTTCGAGGTTTACAAAACTGAGAAGAATATCAGGTAAGTCAGACACTGTCATCACCGGCAGTTTGGCTAGCGGGCTGAAATTCCGCGGCATCGGACCGGTTTGGAGATAATTATTTTTTCAGGGATGAGGTTTTCTGCACAATTTTTGTTGCACCTAATAACAAAGCTGCCTCCATAGCTCTGACCGCAGCCGTTGAGGCAACCCATAACGAATTTACAAAATCGAATAAATGAAGATGAACCCATCGGCACGGATCTTTCTGGTTTTAGCAGGATTGCTGTTGATCCTTTCGCCAGGGCAAGTCACCGCCCAGTGGCCTGAAGCTTCCACCGACCTGGACCGGAAAGTCCTCACTTTTCTGAAAAACCAGGCGGGAGAATGGCGCGATATGAACGTGCCGGTGTCCGACGGCCGGATCCTCTACGACCTGGTCCTCGCCGGAAGATATAAAAAAGCACTCGAGATCGGAACCTCCACCGGGCACTCCGCTATCTGGATCGCCTGGGCACTCAGCAAAACGGGAGGCAAACTGGTAACCCTTGAAATTGACAAAGGACGCTATCTCCAGGCATTGCAAAATTTCAAGAAAGCCGGATTGTCCGCTTTTATCGACGCCCGGCTGGGCGATGCCCACGAACTAGTGCCCCGACTTGAAAACAACTGGGATTTTGTCTTCTGCGACGCCGACAGATACTGGTACAAAAACTACTTCACCTCCATGGAGGGAAAGCTGGTAAAAGGAGGCTGCTATGTGGCGCACAACACCAACACCCGGTCACCCGACATCCGCGAATTCCTGGCGTACCTGAAAACCCATCCGGGTTATTCCACCTCTTTCCGCACCGAAAGCCGGTCGGGAATGTCAGTCTCTTACAAGAAGTAATTACAACCACCTCCCCCCTCCGACTGCCTGCTTAATCCTGGCAATGTGTTCCGGCGTGGTGCCGCAACATCCCCCGATAATGTTGGCCCCTGCCTTGATCAGCGCCTTCACATGAGAAGCCATCTCTTCCGGGCCCTCCGGAAAGACGGTCCTGCCATCACGGTAATAGGGTATCCCGGCATTGGCATGGACCAGGATGGGGATGTCCCGGTTACACTTCCTGATTTCTTCCACCACGGGAACCATCCCGGCGATGCCATTTCCGCAGTTGGTACCCAGGATGGTGGCTCCTGCATCCAGCAGGGGCTGAACCATGTCGGAAGGCGAAATGCCCATCATGGTGCGGTATTCCGCGGTGATCAGCTTGTCAAAGGTCATGGTGCAGATCACCTCCAGCCGGGTATTCTCCCTGGCTGCCCTGACAGCCAGCACGGCTTCATTGAGGTCGGTCATCGTCTCCACCACAATGGCATCGGCACCCCCCGCTTCCAGGGCCATGGCCTGCTCCCGGAAAACTTCATACATCTCTTCCGGGGAAGCCTCCTCCATGATCAGCATCTTTCCGGTAGGACCGACAGATCCCAACACCAGGACACCGTCGCCGGCAGCCTCCCGGCTGATCTCCGCAGCCGTACGGTTCAACTCCGCAGCCCTTTCTCCCAATCCGTATTTCTCCAGTTTCAAGCGACTTCCCCCGAAACTGTTGGTCTCGATCATATCGGCTCCCACCGCTACGTAGCTTCGGGCAACATCGAGCACTATCCCCCGATGGGTCACATTCCACAACTCGGGACACCCCCCGGGCTGTAATCCCTTCTGGTGCAGAAAGGTGCCCCAAGCACCGTCCGACACGAGGATTCTGCTTCCTGCCAGCTCTGATATTTTTCTCATAATGTTTGATTTACTGATCCTTCAGAAAAAACACACCCGTCCTGGCAGTTAAATCACCCGCCGGAAGTCAGATTTTTTAATCCTCTGACATTCTGAAATTCTGATCGTCGGGTCTTCCGGTCCTCCAATCGTCAACTCTTCCGGTCTTTTGATCCTCTGACCTTCAGATGTTCTCGTTCAGGTATTCCACGAGTCCCTGCGGATCGCGAGAATAGACATCGGCGCCGATTTTCTCGCAGAACTCATGGGTCACAGGAGCCCCTCCGACGGCCACCCTGGCTTCCGGAACAGCCGACTTGATGCTTTTGGTGATCCGTTCCATCGCCGGCATGGTTGTGGTGAGCAGGGCCGAAAGCCCGACAAAAGCCCCGGGGTTTTCATTAAGCGCCGTGATAAACCGGTCGGCCTTCACGTCCACCCCCAAATCCACCACTTTCCAGCCATTGCCTTCCACCATCATGGATACCAGATTTTTACCTATATCATGGAGGTCGCCTTCCACGGTGCCTATGATGAAAGTTCCCTTCTGCCGGGCTTCCCCTGAAAGGAAATAGGGTTTGAGATGAACCATGGCAGTATTCATCGCTTTTGCCGACATCAGCACCTGGGGCACAAACACCTTGTTTTCACGGAATTTGATCCCCACCCGCTCCATGCCCAGCATCAATCCTTCAGTGAGGATCTTCTGCGGGGAGGTGCCACCGTCAAGTAACTGGCGGGCAATTTCATCAGCACCGTCCTCACCTTTCATCTGTGGCGGAAAAGGGGAACTCTTGTTGACTTTTCCGAATTCCACACATTCGGAGAGTTTCTGTAATAAATCAGTCATCGTTCAGGTTTTCTGCAAATTTAGGGGAACTGTGCGAAAATGAAAATTTTTTGTTACAAATCAATGCCCAGATGCGCGACATCAACGAGTCAAAATTTTCTTGCTTTCCCCGCTCAAAAAGTTAATTTTGTAAAATACCTGACAACAAATTATTCCATGAGCAAAATTTACAACATTGCCCTTCTGGGGTGCGGCAAGGTGGCCCATCTTCATGCCCGTGCCGCCATGGAGATTTCCAATTCCAGACTGGCGGGGGTTTGGAGCCGCAGGCGCTCCAGTGCGGATTCCTTCGCCGCAAAATACGGCGCCACCGCTTATTCTACTGTGGGTGAACTCATCCGGAAAGAAAAAATAGACCTGGCCATTGTATGCACTCCCCATCTTTTTCACAGGGATCCCGCCATCGAGGCTGCCGAAAACGGAGCTCACGTGCTGGTAGAGAAACCGCTGGCCATAGATCCTATTGACTGTGACCGGATCATCGATGCCTGTGAGATGGCAGGCACTCGGCTGGGCGTGGTCAGCCAGCGCCGCTGGTATGCCCCGGCCCAACGGGTCAAGGAGGCCATCGAAGCAGGAAAATTAGGAACCCCGGCCCTGGGTACCGTTGTCATGCTGGGATGGCGCGACCGCCATTACTATGATGCCGATGAGTGGCGCGGAACCTGGAACCTCGAAGGCGGCGGCGTCCTGGTGAACCAGGCTCCCCACCAACTCGACCTGCTCCTTTGGTACATGGGCGAAGTAGAAGAAGTATTCGGCCTCTGGCGAAACCTAAACCACCCCTATATCGAAGTGGATGACACCGCCCTGGCCATCCTGAAATTCAAAAACGGAGGCATCGGCAATATCCTGGTAAGCAATTCCCAAAAACCGGGAATCTACGGCAAAGTCCACATCCATGGCAGCAACGGCGCTTCGGCAGGCGTCCAGACAGAAGGAGGCGCCATGTTCGTCCCCGGATTGTCAACCATAAATGAACCCGCCCTGAACGACCTCTGGACCATCCCCGGAGAAGAACACCTCCCGGAAAACTGGAAAAAAGAAGATACCGCCTTCTTCAAAACCATCGAACCCATGTCTCACTACATGAAAATGCAGATCTCCGATTTCCTCCATGCGTTGGAAACAGGGGGAAAACCAGCGGTAACCGGGCAGGACGGACGAAGGGTAGTGGAATTGTTCGACGCCATTTACCGGTCAAACCGCGAAAACAGACCGGTGAAAATCTGAAATTTTTCAGCACTTTAACGATCTGAAAAATGGCGATGTCGGCAGGATACATTTTTTTCCTGGTAGTTTCCGGGGTAGCCCTGCTGCTCTTCCTGGTGCTGAAACTGAAAATCAGCGCATTCATCGGGTTGCTGATCACCGCCATCTATGTGGGAATTCTGGCAGGGATGCCCCTGAACACGATTTTAAAGAGCATTCAGGATGGAATGGGCAGTACGCTGGGATTTGTGGCCACGGTGGTCGGACTCGGGGCGATTTTCGGGCAGATGCTGGAAAGTTCGGGTGGTGCAGAATCCCTCGCCCGTACGCTGATCAGAAGATTCGGCCCCGAAAGAGCCTCCTGGGCGATGGTCATCACAGGTTTCATCGTCGCCATTCCCGTTTTCTTCGACGTGGGATTCATCATCCTGGTGCCCATCCTCTATGCCCTCTCCCGTGATTCAAAACGATCGCTCCTTTATTATGCCATCCCGCTCCTTGCCGGACTGGCGGTCGCCCATTCCTTTGTGCCACCTACACCGGGCCCCGTCGCCGTGGCCGATATCATCAACGTGCAACTGGGATGGGTCATCCTCTTCGGATTCCTCCTGGGAATTCCCACCGCCATCATTGCCGGACCCCTCTGGGGAAAAGTTATCTCCCGGAAAATAGAACTCCTGCCACCCGACGACTTCCTGAACAGCCCCGTCACCACTGAAAATCAGGGAAAGCTCCCCTCCTTCCGCCTCATCGCCGCCCTCATCGGACTTCCTCTGCTGCTGATCCTCCTGAATACCCTTTCCGGGGTACTGGTGGACAGGGGCCTTCTTCCGGAATCGCTCTTCACACGGGTCGTAAAATTTGCGGGTCATCCTTTCACGGCACTGATCATCGCCACCCTGCTGGCCATCTGGCTGCTCTGCATAAGACGGAACATGCCCCGCCAGACCATCCTTGACCTGAGCAACAAAGCTTTGGGACCTGCCGGAACCATCATCCTTATCACCGGGGCAGGAGGTGTGCTGAAACAAATCTTGGTAGACAGCGGCATCGGGAAAATGATGGCAGAGTCAATGGCAGGGTCTTCCCTTTCACCTATCCTGCTGGCCTGGATGCTGGCCGCCGTGGTCAGGATCACTCAGGGTTCCGCCACTGTGGCCATGATCACCGCCGCAGGGATCATCGCCCCCATCCTCGAAGCGGTGAACCTCTCCGATCCCATGCGGGCACTCGTGGTCATCGCCATCGCTTCGGGAGCCACCATCCTCTCCCATGTCAACGACAGCGGTTTCTGGCTGGTGGGACAATACCTCAGAATGGATGAAAAACAGACGCTTCAGTCATGGACGGTCATGGAAACCATCATCGCTGTGTGTGGACTGGCATTCACAATCCTGGCCAGCCTCTTTGTCAATTGAACGATGAAAGGGAACCCCCTATTTTTTCCAGAGTAAGTTGCCCAGTTCCTGCCGGCGGAAGGAGGCTTTTCCGCAAGCCCGACAGGTAGCGCGCTTCAGCCGGTGAATATTAGTAAGCCTAAGACGAGCCCGGCACCGCGTACACTTAAACTGAGTGGTATGGAGCAATCTCCCCCCCTCCAACAGCGTTACCTGCACCTTGTTGTGCAGCAGATTGCACCGGGGACATTTGTACACCTGGAAAGTGGCATCAATCTCCAGATTATCATAGCGCTTCGCCAGGGTGACAATTTTATTGTGAATTTCATAATGAAACAGTTTCTGGTTCGAGGCCATGTACTCCTGGTACGACTGCGGCTTCACCAGAAAACCATGCCCCTGCTTGTAGTACTCTTCAAAAGAACAGTTGCTGCATTTGTATGAATAGGCATGCCCCACAATCAGTTAAGTTTTAATCCCTGAAAATTAACGAAAAAGATGAGAAAAACAAAATGGCATATTTAGAATCATTTTAAATATATTGACGCCCTGGATTTGGCTTTGGAAGAGTTGAAGGTTCGATTAATTTTGTACTATTGCAGGACTATCCGCATAACTAAATAACTTAAAACTACCGCATATGAGCAAATTTCTTTATGCGTCAATTGGCCGTAAGTTTCTGATGAGTGTGACGGGGATCTTTCTGTTGCTCTTTATCCTGGTTCATTTGACGCTCAATTTATTGCTGGTCTTTGATGACAGCGGGGCATTGTACAACCAGGGGGCCCATTTCATGGTCACCAATCCTGCCATCAAGGTGATGGAACCGATCCTTGCGCTTGGATTCCTGATTCACATACTCTGGTCCCTCTTCATCACCTGGCAAAACTGGAGGGCCCGTCCGGTGAGATACAAAAAACAGGATTTGGCAGCCGCCAGTTCATGGGCTTCGCGAAACATGCTGATCCTGGGTTCGTTGATTCTTGTCTTTCTGGTCATTCACCTGGCCAACTTTTTTTGGAAGATCAAGGTAAGCGGCTCTCCCTTGCTGGAAGAAGAGATTGTTGCCGGATCAAACATGCACAACACCTATGCGTTGGTGAGCACGCTTTTTAAGGAGAGCCTGCCATTCTGTCTCCTGTACATCCTAGGTGCCTGTCTGCTGGGATTGCACATCACCCATGGGTTCTGGTCGGCATTTCAGACGATCGGCTTTAACAACAAGAATTGGCTGAAGCGGCTGAAGCGGGTGGCCTGGGTGTATGCCATCGTGGTGGCAGCCGGTTTTTCGGTCATTCCACTTTACTTCATCTTCAAGTTTTAACCGTTAAACGAAAATGACCATGCAGAACCTTGATTCAAAGATACCAGCCGGACCGTTGGCGGAAAAGTGGTCCAGGCACAAAGCCGCCATCAGGGTGGTAAGTCCTGCCAACAAGAGAAAACTGGAGATCATCGTCGTGGGAACTGGTTTGGGAGGAGCATCCGCCGCTGCTTCGCTGGCGGAGTTGGGTTACAATGTAAAAGCTTTTTGCTACCAGGACAGTCCGCGTCGCGCCCATTCCATTGCCGCCCAGGGGGGGATCAATGCCGCCAAGAACTACCAGAACGACAACGACTCGATATACCGGCTCTTTTACGACACCGTCAAGGGGGGTGACTACAGGGCCCGCGAAGCCAATGTATATCGCCTGGCAGAAGTATCGCCCAACATCATCGACCAGTGTGTGGCTCAGGGGGTTCCCTTTGCACGGGAATACGGCGGATTGCTCGACAACCGCTCCTTCGGGGGTGTGCTGGTGAGCCGTACTTTCTATGCCCGCGGGCAGACCGGCCAGCAACTCCTGCTGGGGGCCTATCAGGCGCTTAACCGGCAGATTGCCAAGGGGAATGTCAAGATGTACACCCGTCATGAGATGCTTGACGTGGTCATTATAGATGGTAAAGCCCGCGGTATTATTGCCCGTGACATGATCACCGGCCAAATCAAACGGTTCGGGGCTCACGCCGTTGTGGTTGCCACCGGAGGATACGGAAATGTCTTTTTCCTCTCCACCAACGCCATGGGGAGCAACGGCTCCGCCGCCTGGCAGTGTTACAAGAAAGGCGCCATGTTTGCCAATCCCTGCTTCGTGCAGATCCATCCCACTTGCATTCCCGTTCACGGCGACCAGCAATCCAAACTTACCCTCATGTCGGAATCGCTGCGGAATGACGGTCGGGTATGGGTTCCTAAGAAAATTGAAGATGCTCAAAAACTGCGAGAAGGAAAAATCGGCCCCAACGACATAGCCGAGGAAGACCGCGACTTCTACCTCGAAAGAAGGTATCCCTCTTACGGGAACCTGGTTCCCCGCGACGTAGCTTCCCGTGCCGCCAAGGAACGGTGCGATGCCGGTTATGGAGTGAATTCAGAGGGGAAAGCCGTTTACCTCGACTTCAAATATGCCATTGACAGGCTGGGACGCAATGTCATCGAGGAGCGCTACGGTAACCTCTTCCAGATGTACGAGAAAATCACCGACCAAGATCCTTACAAGGTCCCTATGCAAATATACCCGGCCATCCACTACACCATGGGCGGCATCTGGGTTGACTATAACCTGATGACGACAGTGCCGGGCCTTTATTCCATCGGGGAAGCCAACTTCTCGGACCATGGCGCCAACCGCCTCGGGGCCTCCGCCCTCATGCAGGGACTGGCCGACGGCTACTTTATTCTCCCCTACACCATCGGCGACTACCTTGCCGGGGAGATCATGACGCCTAAAATCGATATCAACGCTCCCGAATTCGTGGAAGCCGAGAAAAACGTTACCCAACGCATCGAAAAACTCTTCCACATCAAAGGTGCTAAAACCGTCGATTATTATCACAAGAAACTGGGGAACATCATGTGGGACTTCGTGGGAATGTCGCGCAATGAAGAAGGACTGAAACAAGCTATAGCCAAAATCAGGGAACTCCGTGATGAGTTCTGGAAAAATGTGAAGGTCCCCGGGGAACTGAACAACCTCAACCCCGAGCTTGAAAAAGCCGGACGCCTGGCTGATTTCTTCGATATCGGCGAACTGATTGCCCTCGATGCCCTCGACAGGAACGAATCGTGCGGCGGTCACTTCAGGGAAGAATCGGTGACCGAAGACGGCGAAGCCCTCCGAAACGACGAAAAATATACTTATGTTTCGGTATGGGAACACCAGGGTGAAGGAAAAGAACCGGTTCTCCACAAAGAACCCCTTATTTATGAGAACATTAAATTATCACAGCGGAGCTATAAATAACGGAACCATGGCTGATAAAATACTGAAGAAACTCAATATCGAGGTGTGGCGTCAGAATAACGCCAAATCCAAAGGAAAATTCGAGACCTATACCATCGAAAACATTTCAACGGGAACCTCTTTCCTTGAAATGCTGGACATCCTGAATAACGACCTGATCGAAAAGGGGATCGACCCGATCGCTTTCGACCACGACTGCCGCGAGGGAATCTGCGGAACCTGCAGTCTTTACATCAACGGAAGGCCGCATGGCCCCGACTCGGCCGTGACCACCTGCCAGTTACACATGCGCAAGTTCAAGGAAGGAGAGACCATTACCATTGAGCCTTGGAGAGCCAAGGCTTTCCCTGTCATCAAGGATTTGGTGGTCAACCGATCAGCCTTCGAGCAGATCCTCCAGGCCGGAGGTTTCGTATCGGTTAACACGGGTGGTGTACCCGACGGGAACGCCATCCTCATCAGTCATGAAGATGCCGAAGAAGCCATGGATGCAGCCTCCTGCATCGGCTGCGGCGCTTGTGTGGCGGCATGCAAAAACTCGTCGGCCATGCTTTTCGTTTCCGCAAAAGTATCCCACCTGGCCAAACTGCCCCAGGGAAGGGTGGAAGCCAAACGAAGGGCACGCAACATGGTGGCTAAAATGGATGAACTGGGATTCGGCGGATGCACCAATACCCAGGCCTGTGAAGCGGAATGCCCCAAGAGCATCTCCATTTCCAACATCGCACGGCTTAACAGGGAATACCTGGCGGCACGCTTCTCAGAGTAGTTTCTGCCATTCTAAACCACAAAGAGACGAAAGAAGGCACAAAGATCACTGAGTTATATTGAGACTCCCCGCCACAGGGCAGCGAGGAAACAAATTCCGCGAAGCCTGGATGAGCCCGGCGGATTTCAGCACCGGATCAGCCATAAGCAGAGACCACGCATTAATGCTTACCTGGCACAGAGAACAGATGTAGTCAATGCGCTCGCCGGAATTCAATGTATTATTTATCAGTTAATTTTCCTTAATAACCGACTCACCTTACCCGGAATATTCTGATTTTAATTACATTCGGAAGGATTTTTACGTATTTTAATTTAAATATTATTGATATGGCTATCAGTTACAAAGAATTAGGTTTGGTAAACACCCGCAAGATGTTTGCCGATGCCGTTGATGGCGGCTATGCCATTCCGGCCTACAATTTCAACAACATGGAGCAGCTTCAGGCCATCATCAGCGCCTGTGTGGAAACAAAATCACCCGTCATCCTGCAAGTTTCGAAAGGAGCCCGGCAGTATGCCAACCAGACGCTGTTGCGCTACATGGCCCAGGGAGCCGTAGAGTTTGCCAAGGAACTGAGCAATGGCGCCGGCATTCCGATCGCTCTGCACTTAGACCACGGCGACACCTTCGAAACTGCCAAGAGTTGCATCGATATGGGATTCTCCTCGGTGATGATCGACGGTTCGCACCATCCCTATGAGAAAAATATCGAAGTGACCCGTGAAGTGGTGGAATACGCCCACAAATATGATGTCACGGTCGAAGGGGAACTGGGTGTACTCTCCGGAATCGAAGATGACGTAGTGGCGGCCAAATCGGTTTATACCAATCCCGACGATGTGATTGACTTCACGAAAAAGACAGGAGTTGACTCCCTGGCCATCTCCATCGGAACGTCGCACGGGGCCAACAAGTTCACTCCTGCCCAGTGCACCCGGAACGAGGATGGCGTTCTGATACCCCCGCCGCTTCGTTTCGACATCCTCGAGGAGATCGAGCGCCGGCTTCCCGGTTTTCCCATTGTGTTACACGGATCCTCCTCGGTACCTGCCGACCTGGTGAAAATCATCAACACTTACGGAGGAGCCCTGAAAGATGCCGTCGGTATCCCCGAATCGCAGCTCCGCAGGGCCGCCGCCTCATCGGTTTGCAAGATCAACATAGACTCCGACGGCCGCATCGCCATGACCGCCGCTATCAGGAAAGTCCTTGCAGAAAAACCGGCAGAATTCGACCCGCGCAAATACCTGGGTCCGGCCCGCGATGCCCTGAAAGAACTCTACAAGCACAAAATCGTCAACGTGCTGGGTTCCAATAACAGGGCCTGATCCTGTTGATCTATTTAAAAAGGAGGCTGCCCTTCGGGGACAGCCTCCTTTTTTTGGTATTTGCCGGCGACAGTTATTCAGCCGGTTTCAGATGTTTGTCGAGGAAGGCAATCATCGCCCTGTAAAAGTCAAACCGGTTCTCCTCGTTCCGGAAGCCATGGCCTTCGTTATCCTTAACCATGTATTCCACATCAATGCCCCGGGCTTTCAACGCCGCCACCATCTGGTCTGATTCGTCCTTGTTCACCCGCGGGTCATTGGCTCCCTGCGCCACGAAGAGGGGGGCTATAATTTTGTCAGCCTGTAAAACCGGAGATACTTCCGCCAACATCAGGCTGTCGGCCTGCGGGTCGCCCACCATCTCATACAGCATGTCCAACATGGGTTTCCAGTAGGGAGGTATGGTCTTCATGAAGGTGAACATATTGGACACCCCCACATAATCAACACCTGCGGCATAGAGTTCCGGAGTGAGCGTTAATCCTGCCAGGGTGGCATAGCCCCCGTAACTGCCGCCATAAATGGCAATCCGCCCAGGATCGGCAATGCCCTGGTCGATCAGCCACTTCACCCCGTCGCTGATATCGTCCTGCATGGTGCGACCCCACTGTTTAAAGGAGGCTTCCCAGAATTCCCTGCCATATCCGGTTGACCCCCGGAAGTTCATCTGGAGCACCGCATAGCCGTTGTTGGCCAGAAACTGCACCTCGGGATTGAAACCCCAGTAGTCACGGGCCCAGGGTCCTCCATGAGGATTAACCACAACAGGCAGTTTTTCCGCTTTTATCCCCCTGGGAAGTGTCAGGTACCCATGGATCGTCAGGCCATCACGCGATGTGTAACTAATGGGTTTCATCTCGGCCAGATCTTTTTCTTTGAGCCAGGGGGTTAAATCGGTCAGATAAGTCAACTCCTTTGTGTTCCTGTCAAAGAAATAATAGGCGCCACGGCTCCGGTCGTTGTAAGTGCGAACAATAAATTTGTCCTCATTTTTGTTGTTTCCTCCAATCGCAACCTGGTAACCCGGAAGCTGACCCTCAAGATATGTTTTCATCTCATTTGCTTCCGAATCAAAGAAATGTTCCTTGTCTTTGTCAGTGGTCCATGAAACCGACAACAATTTTTTATCCTTGCGACTGTAATCCACCCCGTTGAGATCGGCTTCGGGTGTTTCAAAAATCACCTCCTTCTCCTCTCCTTTGGCAATATCGAACAATACCAGGGCCGACTTGTCCCTGCCAAGATTCGACAAGGCATACACCATCGTGTTGTCGAAGGTAAACAAGGCGGGATTTACCGTTTCCTTAAAACTCGTGGTCAGTACCGGGACAAAAGGATCCTGCTCGGTTTGCCGGTACAGAATGGTTTGATTAACGCCGTCGGAAGCGATGCCGACACGGAGTTTACCCTCATGGTCGGTCATCCAGCCCATGATATTTCCCGGATTTTCAGCAAGTTGGGTCATCTCTCCCGTGACTACATTGAGCCGGTAAGGATCGAAAACGGTCGGATCACGCTGGTTCAAGCCTACGATAATCTCATTTTCCACATCTTTAAGGTCGTCAATAAACTCGGTACGCACCTTTTCAAAAACAGTGAGCCCCTTCAGGTCGCTGCCATCAACGTCCACACCATAAAGTTGGTAATTTTCATCTCCTCCGGTATCTTTCAGATAAAGCAACCGGTTGTCTCCCTTCCAGAGGTAACCGGCAATATCACGGGCTGTTTCCGAGGTGATCCTCACCGCTGAATCAGCCCCTACCTTCTGAACAAAAATGTTGAGCCGCGTTTCCCAGGGAGCCAGATAGGAAAAATACTCCCCGTTGGGAGAAAGTTGAAAAGCGGTCTTCTCAGGATTGCGGAAGAAATCTTCCAAGGGGAGCAACGGGGCCTTCTGCTCCGCCTGCTCACATGCTGCCAGCATGGCAAACCACATCATAACGGTAATAATTTTTTTCATGATATAATTTCTTTATTAGGATATTACATAGGCAATAGCCTTGGTTTAGTTAACGAAAAACCTCACTTTTTGTTCAATAAAGCTATTTATTAATTTGTAATCCTTCAGAACATAAAATTACACCTTTCAGGTAGATATTATATTTCATACTCGGTTTTTCCATTCGCAATTGATCTTAACCCTGACCTACCAGAGTGCAGCGGCGGCTCCTGATCTTATCTGTAGTTGAGATTTTCAGACAGGAATTTTTCTGCGAATTCTATGGTGATTCCTTTGCGGCGGGCGTAATCCTCCACCTGGTCGCGACCGATTTTTTCAACCCCGAAATAGCGTGATTCCGGATGGGCATAATAGTGTCCGCATACCGAGGCATTGGGATACATGGCAAAATGCTCGGTAAGGGTGATGCCGGCTTTGTCGGCCTGAAGGAGGTTCAGCAGGGTCTCCTTTTCAGAGTGTTCCGGGCAGGCGGGGTATCCCGGGGCAGGCCTGATGCCCTGATACCCGGAGCGCAAAAGGTCGCGAAGGGAGAGGTTTTCTTCCGGAGCGTAGGCCCAAAGTTCTTTGCGTACCACCAGGTGAAGGTATTCGGCAAAGGCCTCGCCGAGGCGGTCAGCCAGCGACTCGAGGAGCAGAGCTTTGTAGTCGTTGTTCTCTTCCCGGAATTGATCTTTCCACTTTTCAATTCCTATGCCTGCGGTCACGGCAAATCCCCCGCAATAGTCGGCCCTTCCCGAAGTGAGCGGCGCCACGAAATCGGCCAGACAGAGATTGGCTTGTCCCTCCTTTTTCTTCTCCTGCTGACGGAGGTGGCGGAAGACTCCTGCCAGTTCCCGCCGGTTTTCATCCCTGAAAAGAAAGATATCGTCGCCCGAGGCATTGGCGGGCCAAAGCCCGATGACCCCGTTGGCCTGCAGCATTCTGTGGGCAATGATCTCATCAAGCAGTTCGTTGGCTTCGGCATAAAGCTTCCGGGCGGCCTCCCCCTGGCGGGGATCATCGAGAATCTGCGGAAAATGCCCTTTCAGCTCCCAGGCAATGAAGAAAAAGGTCCAGTCGATGTATTCCCGGAGTTTCGCAAGTGGAAAATCATGGTAATGCTTTACTCCCGTGAATCGGGGAACGTAAACGGGTGATGTCTGCCAGTCTGTTACAGGTTTGTTTGCCCTGGCCTGCGCCAGTGTTACATACTCGCGGGGTTTGCGTTGTTCCTGGAAACGGCGGATTTCCCCGTACTCCTCCTCTACCTGCTTCAGAAAATCCTCATTTCCGGCCAACAGGGAAGCCGCCACCTGCGTGGAGAGGGAAGCGTCCTTCACATGGATTACCGGAGCAGAATAGTGCGGGGCGATCTTTACGGCGGTATGGATTTTGGAGGTAGTCGCTCCCCCGATGAGCAGGGGCAGCTTCAGCCCCCTGATTTGCATCTCCCGGGCCACCTCGGCCATCACCTCCAGCGAGGGGGTGATCAATCCGCTGATCCCCACAATATCTGCCTGTTCAGCAATCGCCGTATCCAGAATCTTACCGGTGGGTACCATCACTCCCAGGTCGATCACCTCATAGTTGTTGCATCCCAGCACCACGCCCACGATGTTCTTTCCGATATCATGCACATCACCCTTCACGGTGGCCAAAAGGATCTTTTTTCGCTGTTCCGGGAGGGGGAACTTCCCCTTGTCGGCTTCTATGTAAGGCAACAGGAAGGCCACTGCTTTTTTCATCACCCGGGCCGATTTGATGACCTGGGGAAGAAACATCTTCCCCGATCCGAAGAGTTCGCCCACGATGTTCATTCCGTCCATCAGGGGACCTTCAATGATGCTCAGGGCGGGAGTGTATACGTTTACCGCTTCCGCCATATCCTCATCGACAAAGTCGGTGATTCCCTTCACCAGGGCGTGGGCGATCCGTTCCGCAAGAGGCAGATGACGCCACTCTTCTTTCCGCTCTTCAGGCTTTCCGTTGGACTGAAGCCGCCCGGCAAAATCAAGGAGCCGTTCCGTAGCGTCGGATCGTCGGTTCAGTACCAGGTCCTCCACCCTTTCGAGCAGTTCAGGTTCTATTTCATCATAAATCTGGAGCATCCCCGGGTTGACGATGCCCATATCGAGACCCGCCGCAATGGCATGAAAGAGGAATACCGAATGCATGGCTTCCCTGACAGTGTCGTTACCCCGGAAGGCAAAGGAGACATTGCTGATGCCCCCGCTGGTGCGTGCATAGGGCAGATTCTGCTTAATCCAGCGGATGGCTTCAATAAAGTCGACAGCGTAATTGTTGTGCTCTTCCAGTCCGGTGCCGATGGTGAGCACATTGGGATCCAGGATGATGTCCTCGGGAGGGAAGCCCACCTCTTCCGTCAGGATCCTGTATGCGCGCCCGCAGATCTCCTTTCTGCGTTCCAGGGTATCGGCCTGTCCCTGTTCGTCGAAGGCCATCACCACTGCTGCCGCCCCGAAGCGCCGGATGGTCAGGGCATGCGCCCTGAAGAGCTCCTCGCCCTCCTTGAGGCTGATGGAATTGACGATGGCCTTTCCCTGAATACACTTGAGGCCGGCTTCGAGCACCTCCCACCGCGATGAGTCGATCATCACGGGCAGGCGGGCGATGTCAGGCTCCGCCATCATCAGGTTGAGGAAGGTGACCATCTCCTTTTCCGCGTCTATCATGGCATCGTCAAGATTGACGTCGATGGCCTGGGCGCCGTTTTCGACCTGGTCGCGGGCAATGGCCAATGCCTCTTCATACCTGCCCTCCCGGATAAGACGGGCGAATTTGCGGCTTCCAGCCACATTGCAACGCTCCCCGATGTTGAGGAAGTTGTTCTCCGGGGTGATGACCACAGGCTCAAGACCGGTAAAGCGGGTGAGGTGGTCGTGGGGGGTCACCTCATGAGGGCGGGCCGTCGCTGCCGCACGGGCAAACTCCCGGATGTGGGCAGGGGTGGTGCCGCAACACCCTCCCACGATGTTGACATAGCGGTGATCGAGATAATCACGGATCTCGGCGCCCATGATTTCCGGAGTTTCATCGTAGCGTCCGAATTGGTTGGGCAGGCCGGCATTGGGATGGGCGCTCACAAAAAAGGGCGCCTTCCGGGAAAGCTCCTTTAAATAGGGTTTCATTTCGGTAGCTCCCAGCGAGCAATTCAGACCGATCGACAGCAACTTCACATGGGAAAGGGTATAGAGGAACGCCTCAAGGGTCTGTCCCGAAAGAGTACGCCCGCTGGCATCGGTAATGGTTCCCGAAATCATAAGCGGAATGTCCTGACCACGGGCTTCAAGGGCTTCCTCAATGGCCACCAGGGCCGCCTTCGCATTCAGGGTGTCAAAAACGGTTTCCACCAGCAGAATATCAGCGCCCCCGTCAAGAAGCCCTTCCACCTGCTCCCGGTATGCAGCTTTTACCCCATCGAAGGTGACCGCCCGGTAGCCCGGATTGTTTACATCGGGTGAAAGCGACAGGGTTTTGTTGGTGGGCCCTATGGCGCCCGCCACATACCGGGGCTTTTCGGGATCGATGGCTGTGAACTCGTCAGCCACTGAGCGGGCAATTTCCGCAGAAGCTTTGTTCATGGCATGCACCCACCCCTCGGTATGGTAATCGGACTGCGAAATGGGGTTGGCATTGAAAGTGTTGGTCGACAGGATATCGGCGCCCGCCTCCAGATACTGCCGGTGAATCGAGGCAATCACTTCAGGCTTCGTCAGCGACAGGATATCGTTGTTTCCCTTCAGGTCGTGCGGGTGGTTGGCAAACAGCTCTCCCCGGAAATCCTCCTCGGTAAGGTTGTAATCCTGGATCAGCGACCCCATGGCCCCGTCCAAAACCAGGACGCGGTGTTTCAACTCTTCATAAATATCTTTCCTGATCATAATTTATGCTGAAGAATGTATAAACCGGACTTCAAAATTACCACGGATTCCGGTTTTATCTTCGCAAATGATGACCAGAGAGCGGATTTCGGGGAATTGTTCCGAATATTTTAACACCGGTTCAATATCGGCGGGGGTTTTCACGCGATTGGCAAGGGCGGTGGCCCAGGCATCGGCGAGAACCGGGGAAGCGCAGGCGACCATCACCGCATCGGCTTTGCCGAAACTCAGGGAGTGGCCTACGGTGCCTGAGGAAGTGCACACACCGCAGGGGGTTTCTCCGGCGGGAATCAGAATACCGATTTTTTCAGAGAGGGGGGAATCGCCAGCGTAAATGGTCATCAACAGATCTTCTTTCAGCAACAGGAAATAGTCTCCCCCGTTTTCTACGATCAGTTCCTGCAGCGGGAAGTGTTTTCTGATTTTTTCAGCAGCGCGAAGGGCGAACATACCGGCCACCGCGGCCATGGGGCCCGTTCCGCTGCGGGTGCAGGCAGCGGCCATCTCCTGGGCTTCGGGGGGCGCCCCCGGAAAAAGTTTCAACGGCTCCAGGGAGGCCCCGAAGGGCGGAAACTCATGGATATAGGAGTCGAGTCTTGTCCTGAGATCCATCACCTCATGCAGGGCCACCTCCGCAATCTCCTTCCGGAAGGAGGCATGATCCATTCCTATCCAGAGGTCGGTTTCCAGGTACTGCACCGTGAAGGAGGCAAACCGGGCGGGATTGAACTGCTGTCGATAACTCCGCGGCTGGTATTCCATGCTTCTAAAAATACAACAAAAACAGATACCATTGCCCTTTTTACACTGGTACCTTTTGTTCAGAAAGGAGAAGCATTCCAGGTTTTTCCAAAGGTATACGCCGGAAGAATTAAAACTCCCCCGCAGAGCAGCGGGAAACGAATTCCGCGAAGCCGGGATGAGTTCGACGGGTTTCAGAACCGGATCAGCCAAAAGCACAGACCATGTATTTATGCTTATCTGACACAGAGAACGGATGTAGTCAATCCGCTCTCCGGAATTCAGATAATCCGGCTAAAAATAGCTCCCGGATTACCGGAACTTTCCGGTACTCCGAGAGCTTCAAGGGAGAAGGAGGGGTGGACAACCTTTTGACGATTTTCCTCACCTGACGGCCCAAAGAAGTCTCTATGTCCATAAAGTATATACCCGGCAGGTAATTGGCCATGGGCAGAAACATTTCCGGAGAAGAAATGGCAGAGGTATAAACCACCCTTCCTGAAATGTCAGTCAAACGAAGCCGGCCGTGGCCCATGATTCCAGAGATGCGGAGTTCCGAGGTCAGCAGATTGGGCCACACCCTGAGTTCACTTCCCGACAACTCGCTGATGGGAGTACTCAGAGTGAAGTTGGCCGTCAGTGACCGGTTGCCTGACAGCGTGAAGACATAGCTGGCCTGGGTGCTCACCACAGTGGTCCCTTCTGTCCAGTTCACAAACTCATACCCCTTGGAGGGCGTGGCGGTCACCGTGACCGAAGTGCCCTGGGTGAAAGTGCCCCCCGCCGCTTACCGTGACACGGCATCAGTATCACTCACGGTACTGAAAAGCGCCGGCTCTGCCTGGGGCGAGATTAACTTCCACCCGTCGATAAAGGCAGGCTTGCAGGATAATCAGACATTGCACTATTTCGTGGACCTCCATTCAGGAGCTGTCTGGAATGCTGCAGAGGTGACGGGTCACGAGGCAGAGGTTGACATGGCAGCCTTCTCGTATTTTACCTCCGGCACCTCATCACCCACACTCACCTGTCCGGGATATTCCTCAGCACTTACAGACTATCCCATGTTCGGATCATGGGATGTAAGGAACCAGACAATGTATGACTACTACACTTCTGACAATGACCCGATCACGGTTGAGCAGTTCAATCTGGCCACCAATGACAGCCTGCTGGTTAATGTATACCGGCCGGGCAGCGTAAGCGATCAGTCGAAATTTGCCTGTACCGGCAAGGTGGTGCCTTTCCGCACCGCCGACGGTAAATACGGCCTTATCAGGGTTATCCATGCCGATGAAACGCCTTCTGGTGAGATGGAAATTGCTGTGAAGATCCAGAAATAGAATCAAGTAAAAACTACAAAAAGTGAAGCTTTCACGATTTATAATATCTGCACTGATTATTCTGGCTTTTAATGCCGGTATATCTGCTCAGGGCACCATTACCGGGATAGTCACCGGCGGTGCGGACAGCCGCCCGCTACAGAATGCCGCAGTAATACTTGACGGAATAAGAGGTGTGACAACCGGAAGTGACGGCAGGTTCATTATTGACAGGGTATCAGCAGGAATCCACACCCTGGAGGCATTGACTGCACGCTGGAAAAACAGGTTTGTCAATACTGGATTTCTGGCAAGGTACCAGGGGGCAATGTGGGTGAATGACCAGAACATTTTTGATGAGGTGACAGGCAGCGACCACTCCCCAGCATATATTACCATAGACCTCAGGTTGTCACGACTGTTTTGGGAGAAGCTGTCAGTTGACCTGGGGGTGCAGAACATTCTTGACACCAGGTTCTATGACAGGAAGGGTGCCGTTTGCCCCGACAGGTTCATAACCCTGGAGATGGGATACAGGTTCTGATATCACGGAACAGCAAGCACTGTTTCCCGTACAGGTCAGCGCAGGCCAAAACGGTAAGGGAACTTTATGAGAAAGATATCGTGTGCTTTCGTGCCATGGATAATTGGTCTATTTCATGGCATTGGCCGGGATTGAAAAAGACAAGGTGTTATTCCCTGCTGACTCAGGCAATTCTCCGGATTTGCTCTGACAATTCCTGGGATTGTTTCCGTAATCCGGGAAATTGAATAGAAAAGTGTAGTTTTAAAATGTGAAGCATTGATGAAGACCCGCTACCCCGGGTAGACTGACCGGAACACTTCCTGTTGTCGTAAAATATGCAGGGAGTGGGGTGGGAGTGAGGTGAGAAGAAGGAAAGAAACTTTTACCTTTAAATTGAATATCAGCTATGGAAATTGGCAGAAGAAAGTTTTTGAATTTATCGCTTGCGGGCGGAATCTCATTATTGTATTTACCTGTGAATGCAAATCCGCTTTTTAGTATCAGGAAAAAACCCAGATACTATCTTTCACTGGATACACCAACACGCCTTTTTGATGAAAAAAGAGGAAGCTGGGCACACCCGAGAGCAGGTATTGTTCCCGGGGCCGGGAAAAATGGATTGCCAAGAGTGGTTATGACTATGAATATTATAACCGGAAGCGATGTTTTTAATGAAGTATACGGTTTGCATACCGATGATCTGGGATTAACATGGACCGATCCTGAAGTGTTTGAAACCATGGCTCCGAGATATGAAATGATAAATGGTGAAAGATTCCCTGTGGCTGTCAGCGATTTCTGGCCACGATGGCATTCAAAATCAAAACTATTGCTGGGAACAGGGCATACAGTCGTTTATTCACAGGATTTTGAATTTGCTGCCGGACTACGGCCAAGGCAAACAACATATTCATTTTATAATCCACTGACTGATTCGTGGGATCCGTGGCAAAAGATGGAAATGCCGGATCCTGAAAAATTTTTCAGCGCCGGAGCCGGAAGCACACAGAGATACGACCTGGAGGATGGGACTATATTATTGCCGGTATATTTTACACCTCCCGGAGGTGATTCAGGAGTTACAATCGTAAGATGTAAACCCGAGAATAAAACGCTGAAATATATTGAACATGGTAATGAATTATTCCTTCCTGAAGAAACAAGGGGCCTCAGTGAGCCTTCAATTACCTGCTTTGAGGGAGAATATTTCATGACTATCCGCAGCGATAGAACGGGTTTTGTATCACGTAGCAGTAATGGTCTTAATTTTTCGCCGATAGAGGAATGGAAATTTGATGATGGCACCGAATTGGGCAGCTATAATACCCAACAGCACTGGGTTACTCATAGTGAAGGCCTTTTCCTGGTCTATACCCGCCGTGGAGCCAATAATGATCATATTGTGCGACACAGGGCGCCATTGTTCATGGGGCAGGTTGATCCCAAACGACTCTGTGTCATTCGCAAAACAGAGCAGATATTAATACCCCAGAGAGGAGCCACATTGGGAAATTTTGGGGTGACCGATGTCAGCCCGGATGAAACATGGGTAACTGATGCAGAGATTATGTTACATAAAGATGTTGAAAAATACGGTAGCGATGGATCAGTTTTTGCTGCACGTATCCATTGGAATAAACCAAACCGGCTTTTCAGCCTTTAAGCATTTCCACGCACATTTTCCCGTACAGGTCAGCGCAGGCCGAAGCGGTACGAGAACTTCAGGAGAAATAATATTGTGTGCTTTCGTGCCATGGAAGAGATTATATGATTGCTGGCTGAGGCTGTACCGGCCATCACCCGAAGTGTGATCCCTGCTCTGTGACCAGACGAGTCAATAACAGCTTTGCCCTCTGCCGTCACTGCCTCCACAATACCTATTGACAGCCCGTCAGGAGTTCCCGAGTTTGACAGTTAACGAGGTATAGACTCCCGGAAACCCCCGTAAACATTGACCTATGTATATTCGAATTACAAAAAACAGTCGTGGCGATGCTTATTATCACCTTGTGGAGTCTTTTCGCCATGAAGGCAAGGTACGCCAGAGGGTTTTACTTTCACTTGGGAGGGTTGATGAGGGCAAACTCGAAAAACTTGCCGAAGCCATCAGCAAGAACCTTGATCGTGTAACAGCACTGAACCTTGCACAGTCTATTGATATCAGTCAAACTTATCTTTATGGACCATTGCTGATTCTGGAACAATTGACTGAAAAACTTGGGATAAGTTCAGTTCTTTCGGGCATTACCAAAAGCCATGACCGTCTCCAGTTTGACTTTGAAAAGGCTGTCTTTTCCATGGTTGCATCCCGGTTCATGGAACCTATTTCTAAACTTGGACTATTTGACCGGATGTTAAATCGGTTTTATCCCGGATTGTTCGACAATGAAATTGCACTGCAGCATTTGTACAGAAGCCTTGATCTGTTGAGCACCCACAAAGAGGAGATAGAAAGAAAGCTTTTCTACTATGGCAAGGATCTGTTCAATGTTCAGGTTGATGTGCTACTTTACGACCTGACAACCTTACGGTTTGAAAGCACGCGTACCGATAAAGCCAATCTTCCCCGATTCGGTTACAGCAAGGAAAAACGCAGCGACTGCACCCAGGTAGTCCTTGGAGTGTTGACCGACACACATGGCATTCCATTGGGATTTGAGGTTCATCCGGGCAATACTTTTGAAGGGAAAACCCTTGAGGGGATGGTAACGAAACTGCGTAAAACATACGTAGTCAACCGTTTTATTTTTGTGGCCGACAGAGGTTTATTTTCTTCTAAAAACCTTAAGTACCCCAGGAAAGACTCTGGCGAGTTCATCGTTGGTTTCAAAATCGGAACAAGTAAAAAAAACGTTCAGGATGAGTTTTACGATATCAGCCGTTTCACCTTTATTAGTGACGAACTGGCCTGGTACGAAACCGGGATTGAACAGGACCGGTATATCGTTACATGGTCAAAGGCCCGGGCAGAACGGGACCGCAAAACCAGGGAGGACGTTCTGGACAAAATCAGACAAAAGCTGTCAGAGAAAAAGCTGACAGATAAAGAGTTTATTAGCAACTCCAATTACAAAAAGTATGTTTGTATTAACGATGACAAAAGGCCAACGCTTAACCAGAAAGCCATCGAAAAAGAAAGCAGAAGGGATGGATTTTTCGGGATCATAACCAATGTAAAAAAGGAATCTATGACTGCTGAGCATATTATCTCGGAATACAAACAACTTTGGCGCATTGAGGATGCCTTCGGAGAACTGAAAGGAACGTTTAAAACCAGACCTATGTTTCATTGGACAGATGACTGGATTATCGGTCATATTATGGTTTGTTTCCTTGCTTATCTCTGCGAAGCCCATCTTACCAAAAACCTACGCAAAAAAGCAGAACAACTGAACTCAAAAACGATTGAACACGGATGGATAAATTCCAGGGTGTTAACTGCAGTTCAAGGAATGAAAGAGTTAAACCAGGTATTGGCAATTCCGGTAAAAGTCAGGAAGCAGACCTTATGGGTATGAACTGACATACCAGAAAATGCCATGAAGCTGCTAAAAGCGATGAATATGAGGATACCGTTGAAAATACTGAAAAAGGAGGAAATGTAGTGTCACAAATCATTTTGACACCATTTAAAATTTTATAAAACAATCAGTTATAAAAATCAACTGTCAAACTCGGGATTTATTCGCCTTGCAGCAGGAACTCGACACTTATGATCATCTTCAGAAAAAAAATTGGCGAGTGTGATGTTATACTAGAAAAGAAGTTGAATGAAATTATCGGTCAGGATGACAACAAGCAACAGCACCAGATCGCCCCAAAGTCTTACAAAAAGATCAATAAAAACACGCCCAAGGGCATTGATCTGAATCTGAAATCGTACCAGATGTTTGAAGGCATAGATTTGTTGGCAATAGAAGGTATGAGTTATATTCCACAGTATTGGCTCTGATGAGTGAAGTAGGCAAAGAGGGGCTACGCAAATTTCCGACAGCAAAGCATTTTACTTCATGGCTGCGCCTTGCACCCTACAATAAAGTAAGTGGCGGTAAATTGCTTTCAAGCAAGTTACCCAAAGGAAGCAACAGACTCAAAATAGCTTTGCCTAATGCCGCCAATGCTATAGGCAACCTAAAAGAATCAACTCCGTTGCGTGATTTTTTTCATCGTATCAGTTTTCGAAAAGGAAGAGTGTCGGCCATAAGCGCAACAGCCCGAAAGCTTGCGGTGATAATTTGGAATAGGGTTGTTAAAGGATGCCAATATATAAATCCTGCAGGATATTTGTTTTTAGACCGGAAAAGAAAACTTGGAGTAGTGAAGCGTATTCAAAAACAAATTGATAAATTTGATCTAACTAAAGAAGATTTAGGTCTTGTAACATCTTGATTATGAAATAATTTCTTAAACATTAGTCAGAATAGTAAGACGAACCCCTGTGATCTTATGTGCGTGTTTATGAGAAAATGAATTAGATATTTGGAAAGTATTGGTTAACTTTGACTATATAAAACAAAAAACCCGGCTTCATCACCAGCATAAGAACTGGGAGAGGAATCACCGGGACTACAATGCAAAGATAATACATTTATAAATAACAATACATTAGTTGAGAGAATTATATCGAAAGAAAGACTTGAGCCGTATTTAAATTACCATAAGAATGACCTATCAAAAGCGATTTCTCATTATAAAAGCAACATTCTGATATCAAAGTCATTTTACCCTTTGCTTGCTGTATTAGAAGTAGGATTAAGAAACTCCATTGATTATCAGTTAGCTAAAAGATTTAACGACAAAGAATGGTATGATAATAAGGATTTTATAAAAATTGCAACCAGATTTCAAATTGATAGAATATCGCAAGCAAGAACAAATATCTATACGGAAAGAGGAAATAACACCAGGTAGAATTATTGCTGAACTATCATTTGGGTTTTGGACTTCATTGTTTGACTCAAAGTTCGAAATGACTTTGTGGAAAAGCCTAAGGTTAGCATTTCCTAATTGTCCAAAAAACATAAGAAAAAGGAAGACAATGAGTTCCAAGTTAAACGGAATTAGAAAATTAAGAAACAGAATCTTTCATCACGAAGCAATCACCTGGAATTTAAATGTTTTGAATTCGTATAAAGATGAGATTATTGAAGGAATTGAGTGGTTGAATAGAGATTTGCTTGGATGGATAGTTGAATTAAATCATGTTGAAGAAACAATTTCGAAATACAAAAAAACAATTGAGTAATGATGATTCCTACGGGCTATAAAATAATAAATAGGAATATGAGCGGTAGTGTTACAATTTGTGTGTCTCGCGACCTCGGTTTCCCATTTTAGTTTGGCATCACTAAACTACTTTTCTTTTGGCTTTCTTGAACTGTTAAACATCATTTTTTGAATGGGCTGGGCTTTGTTCATTATCAAGCTATTAGCTGTTTATGAAAAGCTAAATCATTGTTCAATTTTGTAGCTGTTACATGTCAGAGCACGAAGGGGTTGAAGGCTCTTCTGGCATTTTGGAGTTTTGTGATTAATAATGAAAATGCCCAACATGCCTGAAAACGCAGAGAATATGGAGCATCGGATTTCATTGTCATTCATTTATTTTTAACCAAAATGACCCACCATGCCTTTCAACACCTTTTAAGTTTGGGTGGTTCCAAATCGGCTCAATCTGCTTACTAATTTCTTTGTCCTCAGATATGAAATAATTCGGTAAAATTGGTTCATATTTTTTTGAATTTGCCAACAAATACATGGCTAACCCATATTGTTCCGAATAAAATCTATCGCACATAAACTGTGGATAATCATATGGTAAATAAATATCGTGAATATGAACTATTACACCTTTTTTCAGTCTTGGTAATATTTCAAGGTAAAAAACCATAGAATCAGAATTTGGTAAAATCCTATGCGAATTGTCCACAAAAAGAATATCGTTTTCCTCTAATTCGTCCAATATATTAAAATCGATATTTTCGAATGGCTCTCTAATTACTTTGTTCGCTAAATTATCAATCTCAGCACGAGGCATTGGGTCAATCGAAATAATTTCGAGATCCAACTTATGTTCATTTTTTGTCTTGTATGCAACTTTGGTCGAGTTGCCAGAACCTATCTCAATGAATTTTTTAGGCTTGAAAACTGAAATCATGGTATAAATCCCAATAATGTCAAGTCCAGGCAAGAACCCATTATTCCAAGTTGGTTTAATTGAATCTGTTTCCTTGTCCGAATTTTTAATTGTCCATATTGACTCCTTTAACAGTAAAGATTTATTGATTAAGTCTTTGTAATTTTCCCGGTTTCTGTCAATTATTCTATACAAATCCTGATGAGGAGGTTTTCCATGCCCATATCGTGGCTTAAAATCTACTTTGTACTCAAGAAATAAACTTTGAAATCTTGGGGATAAAAACCTATATATTTCATTAATATTCATGTATTCTTAATTTTATTTTAAAAGGGGTTCAAGAATGAACCCCCTAAACGTAACAAATTTATTTTGTGATCACTATTTTTTGTTGATAATTTTTTTCAGAAGAAATAACTCTTAAAAAGTATATACCTACATCCAACCCAACACAATTAATTTTGATTTGATTTTGAACGTTTTTGAAAGTTTTTAATAACCTCCCATTTATATCTATCAAATTTATTAAACAAGTCTGATTTTCTGGTAATGTAACATTGAGATAGTCTAGGGCTGGATTTGGATTGACTTTAATTGTATTTGCATTCATAAAAGGGGTTTCTTTATCGTTAAGATTTTGCACATTAATTTTCCACTTTTTAATGAATATGAGTTGCCCTCAACTAAAACGTTCATTGAAAACATTTTTGCTGTATATGAGTTATTTTCTTCTTCAATTGTAAATAAATCCCGAGTTTGACAGTTAACGAGGTATAGACTCCCGGAAACCCCCGTAAACATTGACCTATGTATATTCGAATTACAAAAAACAGTCGTGGCGATGCTTATTATCACCTTGTGGAGTCTTTTCGCCATGAAGGCAAGGTACGCCAGAGGGTTTTACTTTCACTTGGGAGGGTTGATGAGGGCAAACTCGAAAAACTTGCCGAAGCCATCAGCAAGAACCTTGATCGTGTAACAGCACTGAACCTTGCACAGTCTATTGATATCAGTCAAACTTATCTTTATGGACCATTGCTGATTCTGGAACAATTGACTGAAAAACTTGGGATAAGTTCAGTTCTTTCGGGCATTACCAAAAGCCATGACCGTCTCCAGTTTGACTTTGAAAAGGCTGTCTTTTCCATGGTTGCATCCCGGTTCATGGAACCTATTTCTAAACTTGGACTATTTGACCGGATGTTAAATCGGTTTTATCCCGGATTGTTCGACAATGAAATTGCACTGCAGCATTTGTACAGAAGCCTTGATCTGTTGAGCACCCACAAAGAGGAGATAGAAAGAAAGCTTTTCTACTATGGCAAGGATCTGTTCAATGTTCAGGTTGATGTGCTACTTTACGACCTGACAACCTTACGGTTTGAAAACACGCGTACCGATAAGGCCAATCTTCCCCGATTCGGTTACAGCAAGGAAAAACGCAGCGACTGCACCCAGTGTAACCGGGAACAACAAATACAATGTTTTTGGGAATCACAATGCAGTAAAATCGGGAACAGGAATACAGTAAAAATGGGAACAAGAATACAGTGATAAGTGTGATTTTTATTATTAACCAGTGTTA